>Ga0207689_10000190_pt1 | contig 53407 bp, 43 predicted proteins | sample KBSMisM52_FD_184312 | JGI IMG/M metagenome (GOLD analysis project Ga0207689, IMG submission 184312) | Miscanthus rhizosphere microbial communities from Kellogg Biological Station, Michigan, USA - KBS Miscanthus M5-2 (SPAdes) (version 2) | ecosystem: Host-associated > Plants > Roots >...
ACCGTCTTCGCGGAAGGTCTCGACCGAAGCTCTCCACGCAAATCCGCGCGTCAGCTTTCGACTTAAACCTGCCGCGTCCGGAATCGACCCATTGCGGACGCTAACTCCCAGTGAGCCTGCATTGGTTGAGGTCGCTTCGTGTGTTGGAAACGAAGGCAGCAAATCGGCCATCGATGATCAGGGTTGCGACCGACGAAACGAACCGCTGACCCATCGAAGAGGGCTTTGAGCGAAGTTGGTACTGTTCGCCGTGTGAAAAGGTCACGTCCGCGATTTCATTGCGAACAACGACCACGAAGCTCGTTCCATCCTTGCACCCAAACGCCTGCGACCTCGGCTCGGGGGTAGTCGCAGAGTAGTGAACAGCGAGACTGATTGCCAACAGGCAGGCCGCGAAGCCTCTCAGCACTGATTTCGGCTCCAGAGATTTGGCCATCGCCAAGTTCGCGCTGGCAGGTTACTCAATCTGCGAAGGGAGCCATGCGTCGAGGCCCCCTTCGCTCACATTCCTAATGGCCCTGCGCGACCGGCGCGAAGTTCGCGTGAACTAGCTTCCACTGACCATCCTGCTTCACATAAACTCGCGTTGACTTGGCCAGCGACGGGTTGACCTTGCCATCCGCACCGCGACGCAGCCCCGCGAAATTGTAGGTTAGGACGGCTGTGTCGCCGTAGACCTGCACGCGTCCGTTCTGCATGTCGGAGTACATCGCCTTGTCGTTAGGCGTTACCTCGCCCATCCGCGTCGACATCGTCTTGCCGACCAGCAGGGTCGGAAAGTCACCATTGAACTCGGTATAGTCGTCGGCGAGCGACACGTTCTGCTGCGCCATCGGCGCACCGGAGATCTCCGATGCCCACTGCGCGCGTGCCAGGGCCATAATCTCAGAAGCAACCTGTGGATTCTCGGCCGCCGAGACAGGACTGCTCAGCATAAGGACACCAGCAATCGCAGCGGCGCTCACACCACGTGCAAACCTACTGAAAATAAGCATGTTCATTTCCTTCAATTTGGACTGAAACGGGGAATTGCCCGAGCAGCCGCAAGCTTTTGGCCTACGGCTGCCCGGATCCCCTCGAGTGGAACTTAGATCAGGCCGAAGGGGGAAAGCCTCAGGCCCCGCGGGGATCACGCCGAGTGTAGGTTGATGGCGCAGGCGTCGCCGCTGCCATTCGTGCTCACCTCGTAAGAGAGGCGGCGTTCCGTCTTTGGGGTTGTTGCGTCGCCCCACTGGACGGCACTCTTCTCGAAGCGAAGATCCTTGCCGCCGGCCTCAGGTTTGATGGTGCCAAAACCGCGCGTTTCGTCAAATGACTTTACGGTGCCATATAGTTTCATGATGATATCCTTCTTTGCCGAAACGGCCGTCATTGGCCGTCTCGCGGCTAAGAGGCGTCAAAGATGGAGGAAGGTGCGACCTAGCGCCCAAGACCGTCGATTTCGACTGGTAGCGATCTCCATATAGCCCGCCCGCCAATTCATTACGAGGTCCAGCGCGCAAGTATTGAGCCAAGCGCTTAATCGTAAGGCATTGTTTATTTTCGCGGATGTTGAAAGCCAACCCGAATGTCAGCTTTCCACGCAATCTGCCGTGTCTGATTGCGACCCATTGCGGACATTACGATGAAGCGCCCGGCGCGCGATTGAATAGCGGGTCTTTGACGCCCACCGCTGCCAAGGACTCGCTATCATCGGCATTATACCCGCAGGCGCCGGCGACCAGTTCGTCGGGCTCCGGCCTAAGCCGAAGCCGGTCTCATGACTTTCTCTTCTCGGCTGCGGCTTGGCCTGCGCGGTCCTGAAAGGATGGATGCTTAAACGAGGTCACATCGGAAAGAACGAGCCGACCCGGATTTCGACGCATTGGCTGACGACAGGGCCATCTTGAGGGCAACTGTCGCGACTTAGTCGTCATTCTTCCCATCAAGCTCGTCCAGAATGCGCTCGGTCTCCGCAATCAGTCGCAGGCGTTCTTGCTCATTTATGCCCGCGCTGGCCAGTCCGCGTGCCAGGACCGAAGCCGCGTCTTCGGTCGAGATTTGCCGTAGCCGGTGGTCGATCACTTTCAACCGGGCAAGTATGTCTTCGTCATTCATAACATTTCGCTCTCCACCTGTCTTCGCAGCTTCGGTGACCGCCTTAGGCCGGTCATATGTGGTAGCCAGGACGGCAGCGGGCACCGGCGTGTTTCGTTTGACGAAAGCTTCGGCCTCTCGCATCGTAGCGAAGGCATGCTCGGTTGCGTCGCTGGTCTGGTGCACGAGGGTTACGACGTAGGGACGCTTGGCCCCTGGCAGGAGGCCTATCCGCCCGGCCGTCGAGCTCATGTGGCCGCCTTCATTGTCCCAATTCTCTTGATCTGACTTCATCTCTGCTTCTTCGGCGGCAGACCTGAAGATGCTAAAGGCCTTCTTGTCTTGGAGAGGTGTGTCGGACGTCATTGGTGAAGCCCTTCCGGTACCTGAGTGCGCCCGTCAGGCGGCCAAAAGGCGCTAGGGATGGAAGGAAGCGCAGCTTGGCGCTTGGAACCGTCGATAACGACAGGTGGCAACACACATGTGGGGCGTGATCTCAGTATTTACCAGTCGCACTTCTGGCCCAGTTCCTTGCTGACTACGAGAATGCAAATCCAAGGGCTGATCCGACAACGACAGCTGTCAAAAGAAGCGGCAGCGCGACCATGCGTACACCACTTCGGAATGTGTCTTCCATGATGAGATTCCTACTCGAGGATACAGGCGGATTGGAAACGCTTGTGAGCTAGCCTTGTGCGTTGAATGAGGCTTACCCGGACCGCGCAGAACGAAGCTCGTCCAACGCCGCCCGGGATCGGCCTCAACGCGGTAACAGGGCGAAAGCTAGGCCTTCGCCAGGCGCGTTAGACGGTCTGCAGATTCAACGCGCACGGCTGGCGCTCGTTGTTCGTGCCGACGTCATAGCTCAGGCGCTGGCCGACGGTGGGAGCAATGTTCTTGTCCCACTGGATCGAGCTCTTTTCGAAGCCCAGATCGTTGCCGCCCGTTTCCGGCTTGATTTCGCCGTGGCCCTTGGTGGTGTCAAATGACTTGACCGTTCCGAAATACTTCATGGTGAGTTCCTTTCCTGGCACGCGCCGGAAATGGCGCCGTGCCGCTAGGAGACGTCAAAGATGGAGGAAGGTGCGGCTTAGCGCCCAAAACCGTCGATTTCGACTGGTAGCTATAAATATATACGGCATTGTATCAAAACAAACAAGTCCGTTCATCAAATATAATTCTGATACTTAGCCAAATATAATATAATATTCTTTGGTCTACTTTTGTTATTATTAGGGGCGCGTTACTACATGATAATGGTAGTTAATTATCAAGGACGAGGGTGATGTTTGGGTTTACCAGTGCAGATAATGCACAGACCGTCGTCCGCAAACGGAAATATATGACCAACGCTCAGGCGCGCTGGCCCTTCCTAACCTCCTTCGACGCCACAACTATCTCAACATGGGAGAGCAGACAGACCTCTTGTGTCCGTATTGCTCCACCCAATTTCGCTTGAACCCTCAGTTGCGCTGGAATGAGACTATTCCGGCAGCGTGCTGCGCAGCATGAGGCGGGTGGGCCAGCTCAAGGTGTACCGAATAGCGTTGTTGTCCAGAAGCCCTACCCCGGAGCACAATTGCTGACCGCAATCTCGACACTGCTAACGGCAGCAAAAGCCAACAAGACCAGCTGGAGTCTAGCGGCTTGGTGGCCCACGGCTAGGCCGGGCCGACACCAGCTTTCGCTGCAAGAGCGTCATACACGCGCGCTGCGTCTTCGTGCATAAGCTGGGTTTTGATTTCACGTGCACGTTGCGCGGCATCACGCTCCAACGAGGCATGCCGGATAAAGTAAGCTTGATCGAACGGGGACACATTGTTCTCCTTCAGCGGGAGCCCTCAGATGTCTCTCAGTCCCGGCTCGCTGAGTTGGTGCCGCGGATGGCCTCACTTACATCAATTGGACGCCACCTGTGAGTCTCGGCGAGCGTTCGGTCCCCCATTGAGGTCTTAGGTCCGTTTTCCACCCAAACCTGCCGCGTCCGACTTCGACCCGTTGCGGACATGCGGCAGGGACGCCGGATGCGGGGCTGCGTATCTGGTGCTGGTGCCTTCCGCCACCAACGTTCGGATTGTATCCGTTGGCGGGGAACGCGAAGCCAGCTCTGGTGTCCCGGTCGTTCGGCTCGTAGATTCCGAATTGCGACATGAAGTAACCGAAAGACTGTACCTGTCAGCGGCCACCATCGACCAATTGCAGACACTGGTCGGACTAGGAACGAAGGTGACTTGCCGCCGCGCGGCGGAGCTGGGCATCACGTCGGTGCCTTCGAGCTCGTTGAACCAGGTAAGAGCGTTGACTCGGGCCAATCGCGAACTGCACATCGCCCTCGTAGGCGGCCGCATAGGCGTCCGACAGCTTCGCCATGCGATCATTATGTTCCGCTTGGACAGCCCTCCAATTTCGCAGGTCGGACCGTTCGGTCGGATTAAAACAAGGCTCATCAACCTCGGTCAGAAGCACGGTAGTGAATTTGGGCAAAATAGGCCTTTCGGGCAAAAGCAAGAGCGAAGACCCTCAATTAACGAAGCGAATGGAAGAGGCCGCGGTTCCGCAGACCGGACAACGCGCGACCTTATTAACTTAGCTTTGTCGCTCGAATGATGTATGATTGGCGGACTACCGGACAATCGCAGGCGCGCCGGTGGCTGAGAGACGTGCGAAGCTCCCGCCGAAGGGAGCCGGACGATTAAGCAGCTTTCCGACTTAGCCGAGGCCCAAGCCCTTGCGCTCGCTATTGTCGACACCTTGCCGGAACCCTTCGTCGTCCTCGACGAATCATTGAAACTGCTAGCTGGCAGCCGGTGCTTCTATGAAGTCTACGGCGAGGACGCCGCGAACACCCTTGGCCGTTCCATGTTTGAACTATCGGGGGGCCAGTGGGACATCCCTGGCCTGCGGCAGCTCCTTGTCGCGGTTGTCGACGATCGGACAAGTATTGACAGCTTTGAGTTCGAGCGCGTGTTCAGGAAGGTCGGCAAGCGGACTCTCCATCTCAACGCGCTCCCAATTCGTGATGAGAGCGGATCGGGTCGAATGGTGCTCGTGGCGATCAAGGACATCACCGAGCGCCGGGTAGCCGAACAAGAAAAGCAGCGGCTGCTGGAGCACACGGAAGAGCTGCTGGAGCAGCAGAGAACGCTGCTCCGTGAAATGCGGCACCGCATCGCGAACAGCCTCCAGATCATTGCGAGCATTTTGCTGCTCAAGGCTGGCGCAGTAACGTCGGAAGAGACCAAGAACGAACTGCGAGCAGCTCACCAGAGGGTGATGTCAGTAGCCGCAGTGCAGAGCCACCTCCAAGCATCTGACGGTATCGAGCAGATCGAGATTGGTCCCTATCTGACCAAGTTGAGCTCTGGGCTCGCCTCATCGATGGTGGACCCGCGCCAGCACATCGACATCGCCGTAAGTGCGGATCCTGGCGCGCTCCCGACGAGCCACGCTGTGAGCATCGGTCTGATTGTCACCGAACTGATCATCAATGCGGTCAAATACGCTTTCCCGGCGCCGCGTTCGTCCGCACATATCCAAGTGACCTTTGAAATGGCCAAATCAGACTGGAAGCTGACCATCGCCGATAATGGCTGCGGTCGAGCGGAAACTAACGAGGCCAACGCATCGACCGGCTTGGGGACCGCTCTTGTCGCAGCCTTGGCGAAGCAGCTCAAAGCACAGGTCTCAGAGTCTTCATCGAAGAAGGGCATGGTGGTCGCCGTCACGAAGGCGACCTTCGAATCTCGGCTACCACGTGTGGCGTAGCGCTGGTGTCCAGCCGCCTACTCTGTTCGCAACGATATGCGGGCTGCAGTGGCGCGCCCGTCTCAATTTAACGAAAAAGCGCCCGGCCGAAGCCGGACGCCTTCCGCGTGGACGAACTTAACTTATCGGCCTGCGATGTCGAGCAGTGCCAGGATCATCTGTGACTGACGGTCGATCTGATAGACCCGACCATTGTCATAGCGGTAGTACATCCGGGCATTATCGACATAGTCGTCGCGATACTCTGCCGGCAGGTTGACCATACGCCCGGTCGCGTGCTGGCCGATCCTTGCGTCACCGGTGAACCGATCGTCGGGATGCAATCCTGCGAACCTGGCGTCAGCCACCCATTTCCCATTGATGCTGCCACTTTCCCAACTCGCCGTATCGCCGCGACGGCCGTAATGATCGCGACTGGCGATCCGAATGCCCTTGGCGAGCGCGGTGCTCCGCCGTAGCAACTCGGCGTGTTCGCGGCCGCTGATGCCATCTAGACTGAACCTCTGTTCAAGGCGCATCAAGCGGCTCAGCTGTTCGCGCAACCCGATGCTTTCACGCCTTGAGATCGTGCCCCGACTGACACCCGCGTCAATGTCCCTTCGAAGCGCTCGGCTATAGGTGCGGTCGTGGCCCCATCGGACCTCGACGGGGCCGCCAAGGGCTTCGCTGTAAGTCGGTTCGCGTGCCCACTGGGCAGAGGCAGGCGCGGCCACGGAAAGGCCGGCGACGGCTGCCATTGTCATGTAAATCGGTCGCATTGAATTTCTCCTTGGGTCCCCTCTTTGAGGGACGCCGTCGGCAGCAGATAGAACTGCCGCAGCGACGGGGGTTGAAGCGGTAGAGCGGAGGCGATGTTCGCCTCCGCCCCAGTCCTTGTTAGATTGTCTGAAGGTTCAGCGCGCAGGGCTGGCGCTCGCTGTTCTGGCCGATATCGTAGCTGAGACGCTGGCCAATCGTGGGAGCGACATTCTTGTCCCACTTAATCGCGCTCGTTTCGAAGCGGAGATCGTTGCCGCCGGCTTCCTGCTTGATTTCGCCGTGGCCCTTGCTTGAGTCGAACGACTTGACGGTTCCAAAATATTTCATGGTGAGTTTCCTTTGTTGGCACGCGCCGGAAATGGCGCCCTGCCGCTAGGAGACGTTAAAGATGGAGGAAGGTGCGGCTTAGCGCCCAAAACCGTCGATTTCGACTGGTAGCTACCAAGAGATAGGCGTAGGCGATAATTTAATCAAGTTGATCTAATAAATATAAATCTTCCATGCCGACAGATAACCGTAGTATTCCGGCTCCAGAGACCCGATTATTTACTTCGAACATCTCTGTATAGACTTGACGCTCGCGCCACGGATAACGCTTTATGAGGCGAAAATGATCGGCTCGTTCAAGCGCCATGACCTCATTTGGCATCCCTCTTTTGAGCGCCGCGTGGGACAAGCTGCGGCAGAGAAGAAGGCGTGGCTCTGGAGCAATCGGGAGCCGGCACGATAACCTTGGTTGGAGATGTGTCAGGGCGCGAACTAGGGTCTGCTTTCCACCCATTCCGGACTCCAGCGGGTTGATTGTAGCTCCAAGTTAGTAGCGACCAATGAACCGACCTGCGCAAGCAAGTTGAGAGGATGCGACGTCGTCTCGCTGAGGGTGCCGGATGTGATCGCGGCGGGTGCGTTTCCGGCGTCGCGCTATCGTGATCCAGCAGAAGGCCCGCCGACCCGTGCAATTCGAGATTACCGAGCAGGCCAGGCGATCGCTGGCGGACTGGCTCAAGGTCCGGCGCGGAGAGCCAGACGGCTTGCTATTTCCAAGCCGCATGATTTGCGGAGAATCGGACTGGAGCCAGCCGAGTACGGCACGCACAGCTTGAGGCGCACCAAGGTCTCGATGCTCAATCGCAAAGCGGGTAATCTCAGGGCCTCCCAGCTGCTGCTTGGTCATACCAAGCTGGAGAGCACCGCGAGATATCTTGGGGTCGAGCTGGATGATGCTTTTGCCTCTCGGAAGCGCTCGAAATCTAACATTTTCGAATGCAGTCTGCCCCTTGCCGTTATGTACGTCGGACCCCATGTCACGCACAGCGCACCACATCGTCTGAGCACGTTGCGCTTGAGAGATAGCTGCTCCCGCTCGAAAGCTGAGGGAGACTGTTATGTCTGAGCCTTTCCACCTACCGGACGAGCCCAGCACATTGAGCGTGGACCTGCTTGTTCGTAGACTTCGCGACGATTCCACGAAAAAGGAAATTAGTCCGAAGAACTATGCTCATCGTTTACGAGTGATCCGACAGCAAACGGAGCTGCTGGCCCGTCAATCAACGAGCCAGGGATGATGCCGGATGGAAGGCAGTGTAGGGCGCGCGCGGGAACCCCTGCATTTCGGCTGGTTCGGCTAGGAGTTTCTGATGCACAGCATCCTCAAGGCCGCGAAGACGGCGAATGGATTTGTTCGCCCGAAGAAATCCGACTTATTCAAGGACAAGAATTGCCCGGGTAATGCACCGCTCTGTCCCTCCAGAATGCAGGTGAGCTGAGTCTAGCTGAAAGCGGGGATTGAATGTCCATCCCAACTCGCGAAGAATTCTTAGCCAATCTCCACCGGATGAAGCGTGACTGCGAGGCCTTCATGAACGAAGCCGCCCGACGAGGTGATGTGAGAGAAGCAGAAGAATTCAGGGAATATATGGAGAGAGTGGAATCGATGATCGAGCAATCCGGGGGTAATCCAAACACGTGACCTTCGTTCGCGGCAAACGTTCTACCAAACGTGGAGATCGAGAGTGCACCCCTTTGGGTTCCAAACGGCCCCCGACCGACGACATGCTCGCGTCGCTCAATAGTAGGCGCGACCAAGTGAAGAGAGAGATGAGCGCGGCGTGGGACAAGCCATCGCCTGACATGGCGGCGCTAGAAGCGCTTCATTACGAGCTTCAGAACCTTGAATTCAGGATCGCCACATACGAGCGAAGACACGAGTCTGAAATCGAGATCAGATAGAGTCCAGAATGGGTCGATGATGGCCATGATCCCGCGGGATTGGCATCATTCAGCAGACTGATTCTTATCGCCAGATCGATTCGCTTTCGTAGCTCAATCAATGCCCGATCAGTTGGCACAAATGCGCGCATCCTAGGACGCAGGTATAATGCGGATCGCATCGATCGGCGTGCTGCTGCCATGCATCAGCTCGCCAGCTTGTTCGATCAGATCATCGAGGTGCTCTCGGTCGAAGCCAGAGACAAATATCATTACGCCAGGGGACAATCCGCGGGCATGGAGCGCAGTCAAAGGCGTCTCCACGATCGTCGATAGCCCCGACCTACTTCAATGGCGGTTACCGTGTTAAACCTAAGCAATGAACAAGCCACCCATTCCGCCAGATCTGTCGCGCTGCGAGAAATGTGCGAAGATTATCGGTCCGCACGGTGGCTGGTTTGGACCTGAGTGCAGGTGCGCGCTCGACGACATGCCGCGGCGCAAATCTCGGTTGGGCATAGGATGGAAAGCGCCGACGAGCTGAGCACTTCGTTCCCCATGCAGTCAAACTTTTGGAGGTCAGGACGCGCTATCCCCGACTTTGCGAAGATATGAAAAGCAGGCTCGCCATCAGCAAACCGGTCTGAAGCTCTGCAAGCTCCGTGACCTACTCCACGTACCTGCGCCACGCCTCATCAGTCGCACTAGTGCCGCCTGACGACAGTCTTGGCCACTCTCAAGCCAATTACTCCCGCCGACTCCACCGCGAGCGACATCACGAAGGTTCGCGGCGGGCGCTGGCGGTCTGGATGTTCGCCTTGCGCGCGGCGGCGTCCTCATCATTACTTTGCAGCATCGTGGCGCGAGCATTCCAGCTGGCGGCGCTCTTCTCCAAGCGAATGCGCTGATTTGCGGTCATCACTGTCGTTGAAGTCAACAAGTCTGCGTCAGCGCGTAGGCGGCAACCGGCGGCGGTATCTTGGGGAGCTTTGATCGTCCGCGCGGTCGGTCGCTGCGGTATCGCGATCATGCCGTGACGCCCAGTGAGGGATGTTCGGCGGCCTCAGCCGCCTTGACGCTATAACGGCCAGCGAGCTCGTAATGAATGAGCCGCGCTACCGCGCTGCTGGCAACTCGGGCATTTGCGAGCGACGTGCGCTTGCGTCCGAGCCAATATGCATTCTCCATGATAGCCTCCCAATCTCTAACTGAAGAGACGGACGCCGGGACGGCGCCCGCCTCTCGCTTCCGGATCGGTATCAGGCGGCCTGGAGGTTCACTGCGCTGGACTTGCCGCGCTGATCGTTCTCGAGATCGTATGACAGGCGCTGCTCCTTATCGAGCGTGGTCATCCCGGCCGCTTCTACGGCCGAGATGTGAACGAACGCATCTTTGCCGCCCGCATCATCGGCGATGAAGCCGTAGCCCTTGGAATTATCGAAAAACTTCACGGTGCCCTTTGGCATGTCTATTTCCTTCATAAAGAAGACCGAGAATCGGCCTTTGAAATGCTAAGAGAAGCAAGAGAAGGAAGTGGGGGCCGCAAAGCGCCAAAGACCGTCATAAGCGACTGTAGCTATACCTATATAGGCTGTCTTGGCAAAATTACTAGTCACGCCGTTAATTTAATATGAGAAATAAATTACAGCTTTTGTGATGGGACAGTTTATTTGTTTGCGGAGTCTCCAAGCCGCATACTTTCTATTTGTTCTTTGGACTTTTGCTCCACCCGGACGAGGTCTTTTCGCGCGTGACGTGAAACATGGATGAGTTCGTCGAGCTTGGCCTGGATCGCCATCCCATCACGGTTCTGGCTGTTCTGGATCAAGAAGGCTCTCGAGAAAGATATGTGAGGGACACCAATCGATTAGTCGCTTGTTGACGAACAACGGTGTAGGGAAATTGCATCGCCGTCATTCAGCATCAGCCTGGCGGCGACCGAGAGTAAATTGGAAAGCTCCCGCTGCGCAGGAGAGATTTCCGTGCCCTCAGAAAATTATCGATACTACTCCTGGGACGTCTCCGGCAGACTGCAGGAAGCCGCGTGGTTCAAGGCCGTCAGCGATCAAAGTGCAGTCAGGCAAATCGAGGCTAAATATCCCGACCTGAAATGCGAAGTTTGGCAGGGCTCGCGCCTAGTCGCGACTATTTTCCCTCAGCCGTCGACGTCCATTCATGCCCTTGCCACGTAGGATGTTCCTAGCCGCGACCGACGGCGCATCGAGCGTGCCTAGCCAATTGGTCTTGTGCGTGTTGATCACATTCGTAGTGACGCTTGGAGCCTGCCAGGACGTAACGCCGCCAATCGGTCCCACGTCAATCGAGATTGTCGGCGCCATGACAGCGAGTCCGGATGTGGCGGGGCCAGTCGATCAACGTCAGGCCATCCGCCATTTACGCTGCGTATCCATGGCTCAAGAACCAACTGCGTTTTCCTGTGACGTCGAGACGCGCAATAACGACGGATGGACCAAGAAATCCGCTGTGCTCGCGGTAATTCATGGCCAATGGATTTTGCTTCGCCTTGACTGAGCTCCCAGGTGCAGGAAGCCTCATTTGCCGTGCCTGAACACGCAATTTCCGAAAGTGTCCGCCCGTCGGTCACAAAATTTCGAAGTCTCTAATTTCAAGGATTGGTACCGAAGAGAACAAACGTGTCGGTGTCATGCTCCCCGCGTTCTTCATTCTTCGGGATTGCCCGTTATCCGAGCATCGAGCCCGACGTCGAATGCGCAATTCTCGCTCGTTGGTGGTCTAAACCCAAATCCAGATCAGGCGGCCTTTTCAGGCTGATAGTAATTTCCCAGTGATCTGAGTGCCCATCATATTTATGTCCAGTGCGCCATTTCCTTCCAATTGTCAGTGCGTGAGCGGCGGCCTAGTGGTCGACGCGATGCGTTCGTCCATCAGTATCGGTTCACTCCTGCTCCTTGCCGGGTGCGCGTCGAGCAATGCGCCGCCGTCACTGTTGCCGCGCCCTGCCGAAGCAATCGATCCCCGCGTCGAAGTCGTGCGGCCGATGAACGACCGGCCCGTCAATGCCGAGCTCGCAAGCCGATTGGCGGCGCTCGTCGGCCAGGCCCGCGATGGTGATGCGGCGTTTGGGCCGGCCGCAGCCCAAGCGCAGCGGCTCGCGTCCGCGGCCGGCGCACCCCACAGCGAGAGCTGGATTGCCGCCCAGGAAGCCCTTTCGAGGGCGGTCGCTGCAAAGAACGCAACTGCGCGAGCCCTCGGGGACATCGATTCGCTGGGCGGAGACCGCTTGCAAACGAATGGTGGCCTAGCCCCAAGCGACTTGGCGGCGATCAAGCAAGCCAGCGCCGAAGTCTCGGCGATCGACCAGCGCCAGTTTCAGGAAATCAAGGCTATCCAGGCCGCGCTCGGCCACTGATCGTCAATTATTGAAATTGATCAATGGCAACACGCTCGCGTGGTCGTCGGTCCAGGGCGTAAAGCCCGGACGCTGCCGCAACGGAGTCCATTGCTCGCCGGTCCCCATGATCAGCCGATCGGTGGTTGCGCGCGATTGCGACAGAGCGACCCAGTCCGACCCCGTTTCGTTGAGCAGGAAACCCGCCGCGTCCGGACGGTAGCGCCGCAGTCCTCCCGACCAGCCGCCGGACCTGGCCGCAGCTGCGACGACCGGCTTGAGGTCGAGATAACGGTTCGAGATGTGGACCATCAGGAGACCATTCGGCGTAAGGACGCGCCGATAATCCGCAAAGGCTTCGCTCGTCAGCAGGTGCATCGGCACGGAGTCCGACGAGAAAGCGTCGAGCACGAGGATGTCCTTTGATGCGGTCGGCGTCTTTTCGATGAGCAGCCGCGCATCGCCAAGCTCGATATGGGCATTGGGATTGCACCGGGCGAGAAAGGTGAACTTCGTCGGATCGCGCGCGATGCGAACTACGGCGGGGTCGATCTCGTAGAAGGTCCAGTCCTGGCCGGGGCGGGCGTAGCAGGAGAGACTGCCGGCGCCCAGGCCGACAATTCCGACGCGGGTGTGGGGGCCGAAGAGGTTCTCGGCTGAACGCATCGCCAGGCCGACGCCGGACAGCGGTGCATAATAGCTCGTCTCCATCCGCTCGCGCTCGGGTGACCCCCGATTCTGGACGCCATGAAGCGTCGTGCCGTGAACCAGGATGCGGGCATTAATGGCGCCCGGCCTGATCGCGTAAATTCCGAAGAAGCTACGCGTCAGCATTCCCGGCCGGGCGCTTTGGGCGAGCTTCTCCCAACCGCCGGCCGAGATCAGCAGGGCAGCGACCGCCGCAGCGAACAGGACACGGTTGCCAATTGCGAAGATCGCAAGCGTGATGACCGCGACAGTGCTCACATGGCCGAGGCTGTTGGGAGCATGCAGGCCGAGGTCGGCCTTCGACAGGATGACGATCGCAAAGAGTGCGATGATCCCGCCAAGCGTGATTCGTCGCGCTATCGCGCTACCGTCCCACAGCTTCACGAATCGATCGAACGGATTGGTCGCCCCCATCAGCGCCGCCGCGGCGATGAGCAGGATAAGATGCTCATAGGTCCAGTTGAAGATCAAAGGCGCGATCAGGGCACAGAAGGCTCCGCCCAAAACGCCGCCGACGGACATCATCAGGTAGAACAGGGTCAGATGCTGGGTGTCCGGCCGGGTCTCGAACAGGCGGCTGTGAAGCGCGACCGACACCGTGAAGACGTTGAGGATCGAAAGAACCCCAAAAAGCAGGGCGAACCAGCTGGAATCGATGAACACGCCGAAGCAGGCGAACAGCAGGAACAATGGCGCGATGCGGATGATCCCGTTGGCAATGCGCCGCTCTGCGGCGAAGGCGACGGTGAAGCTCAGCAGATACGCACTCAGCGGAAGCACCCACAGCAAGGGCATGGCGACGAGGTCGGTGGTGATGTGCAGGGTGGTCGACAGGATCAGCCCCGACGGGACGGCGGCAAGGACAATCCATTTCGCGATCCGCCGCGCGCTTGGAGCTGCAGTCGGCGGCGCTTCCGCTTCCTTGACAGTTGCAGACCTGGGGAGGCGGAACCCGCACCAAGCGACGAGCAGTACGAGAAGTCCGTAACCGACGGTCCAGAGCCACCTCTGCTGGCTGATGCCAAGCAGCGGCTCAGCAAGGAAAGGGTAAGCGATCAGCCCGCCGAAACTGCCCAGGTTCGAGGCGGCGTAAAGCGGATAGGGATCGCCCGCGTCGGACAGCGCGAACCATCTTTGGAGGAGCGGCGCCTGCGCTGACACCGCAAAGAACAAGGGCCCGATTGAAACAAGCAGAAGCCAGGGAACCCAAAGGAACGGGTTGGCGTTCGGCGGCGGATTCGACGCGATCAGACCGATGGGAAGCGTCAGCCCGGCAAGCACGAGCACCGCAATATGGATCCCCGCCTGGCTGCGCGGTCGAAAGCGCCCGAGCCAATGCGCGTAGGCATAACCGGCAAGAAGCAGCGCCTGGTAAACCAGCATCGCCGAGTTCCAGACCGTCGGTGCTCCGCCAAGACGCGGGAGCGCCATTCGGGCGATCATCGGCTGGACGAGGAAGAGGAGGAAGGACCCGGTAAAGATGGTCGCGACGAAGCGTGCCCGGATCAATCTGTCGTTGCGCGCATCGTCTGTTGCTAAAGTCGCCACCTAATCTCCCATCCGCGGCACCCTCGCTTGCGATGCTGCCTTGTAAGTTAACGGGGGTCGAGCGAATTCCGCAGGTCGGGCCAGTCCGCTGCTTCGAGGACGAACACCACTTGCGGGTTAACGGGGCTGTCGGGCGGAAAGCGCGCGTCGATGAAATCATATTGCTCGCGGCGGGTCATGCCGAGGCGAGTCATCAGGCCCTGGCTCGGCGCGTTGCCGGCCGCGGTGACCGCAACGACCCGCTCGGCACCGAAGCGATCGAAGGCCAGGCCGAGGGAGGCTATCGCTGCTTCCTTGGCATAGCCCTGCCCCCAGGCATCTTCCCGCAAACGCCAGCCAATCTCGATTTCGCCGGCGATCGCCTCGGCGCCCGGTGCATTGGCGCGCTTCAGCCCGCAAAAGCCGAGCATGGCATCGTCTCTTTTCCGTTCGACGATCCAAAAGGTGAACCCGAAGTCGCGCAAATAGGTGTCGATCCGGTCGAACGCGGCGTTTGAGAAACGCTCGTCGGCAACGCCGCCGAGCCAGCGCATCACGGCCGGCGTGTTGAGCAGCCGATTGAACTCGGCGCGGTCCTTAAAATCCCAGGTCCGGAGGCGGAGCCGCTCCGTCTCCGCGACGAACTCAGCCATTCAGCGCTGTGACGCCGCGCACAAGCGCATCGATCGCCTCGTCGACATGTTCAAGGTGCGTCCGGAAGCAGAGGATGGCGCAGCGAAGGTAATAGCGTCCGTCGATCCGCGTGCCGCTCAGCATCACTCGGCCCTCATCCTGCACGCGTCTGATGAGGCGCTCGTTATAATCGTCGACGTCGCCGCTCTTTGGAAGATAGCGGAAGGCGACGACCGACAGGTCGGGCGAAGGGCCCGCATCCCAGCTTCGAAGCTCGGACAATCGCGCATGGAAGTAGCGGGCGAGCGCCAGCTTCTCCGACTGAGCGGCGCGAAAGGCGGCGATGCCGGCGATCTGCAGCGGCAGCCACAAACGCATCGCCCGGAAGTGACGGGTAAGCTCGGGCGACAGATCAGCTGGCGAGGGTCCGACGTCGGTCTCAAAGAAGGGCTTGATGTAATCGGCGCTGGCGCTGAATGCGTCGAGTAATTGCTGACCCTCGCGAACCAAAGCTGCGCCGGTGCCGTAGGGCAGGAACAGGGTCTTGTGCGGGTCGAGCGCGACGCTGTCGGCCTCTTCGATGCCGCGCAGCTTGGCCTTGCCCTCCTCATTGAGCGCGAACAGGCCGCCATAGGCGCCATCGACGTGGAACCAGGCGCCAAAGCGCCGGCAGAGCTGCGCGATCTCGGGAAGCGGGTCGACCGAGCCCGTATCGACCGTCCCGGCGGATGCGACGACCATCCACGGACGAACGCCATTGCGGCGATCTTCCTCAAGCGCCTGTTCGAGCGCCTCGACCGACATGCGGGTATTGGCGTCGGTCGCGATGGCCCGCCGCGGCGATTGGCCCCGTCCGGCGATATGGAGCGCCTTGTCGACGCAATGGTGAGCGAAGCGGGTGAGGTAGACTGCTCCGCCGCCATCGGGGTCACGCGCATCCCTTGCCGCAACCATCGCGGTCAGGTTCGCCATGCTTCCGCCCGAGGTCAGCGTTCCGGCTGATGTCTCGGGATAGCCGATGACGCTGGCGAGCCATTTGGTGCAGGCGTTTTCGATCCGCACCGCACCCGGGGCCGCCGGGGCAAATCCCGAATATTTGTTCGCGGCTGCCGCGAGCATGTCGCCAAGCGCCGAATGGAACAGCCCGCCGCCCGGGATGTAGCCCATGAAGCGTGGCGAGGTGGTCGCGATGCCCGGTTTTTCAATGCAGGCGCCGACATAATCGAGGACGGCCTCGGGCGCCCTGCCCTCATCTGAAAATTCCGTCTCCAGCTGTTTTGCAAAGGCCTCGCTCGCCGGGCGCAAGCTCGGTGCATCCTCGACCTGGTCGAGGAAATTCAAAGCATGGTTGAGCACCTGCTCGCCAAGCTCGCGGCGCTGGTTGGAATCGGGCTCGAGCGGACGCGTCTGCGCCCGCAGCCGCTCGATCTCCCCCCGAAGCTCGTCGATCATCCGGCGATCAGGCGTGCGGCATCGAGCGCATGATAGGTAAGCACCCCCGTCGCCCCGGCGCGCTTGAACGCCAATAATGTCTCGAGGATCAGCGCATCGCGGTCGCCGGCGCCGGCGGCTGCGGCGGCCTCGATCATCGCATACTCGCCGCTCACCTGGTAGGCGAAGGTCGGGACGCCGAACGCGTCCTTCACCCGGGTGACGACGTCGAGATAAGGGAGGCCCGGCTTCACCATCACGAAGTCGGCGCCTTCGGCGAGGTCGAGCTCGACCTCACGCAGAGCCTCCTCGATGTTCGCCGGGTTCATCTGATAACCGCGCTTGTCGCCCTTCAGCCGGCCAAGCGACCCAACCGCCTCGCGGAACGGGCCGTAGAAGGCCGAGGCATATTTTGCGGCATAGGCCATGATCGCGACATTCTGGTGCCCGGCCTCTTCCAGCGCCTCGCGGATCGCGGCAACTCGGCCGTCCATCATGTCCGATGGAGCAACGATGTCCGCCCCAGCCTCGGCCTGGATCAGGGCTTGCTCGGTCAGCACCTTCACCGTGTCGTCGTTCAGCACATAGCCGGTCTCATCGACCAGCCCGTCATGGCCGTGCGCGGTATAGGGATCGAGAGCGACATCGGTCAGCACGCCGATCTCGGGGGCCGCATCCTTGATCGCCTTGATCGCGCGGCAGATGAGATTGTTCTCGTTGAGCGCCTCGCGCGCGTCCTCGGTGCGAAGCTCGTTGGGCGTGTTCGGGAACAGAGCGACGCAGGGAATGCCGAGCGCGGCGGCTTCCTTCGCCTTGGCGCCGATCTTGTCGATGCTCCAGCGCGAAACGCCCGGCAGCGAACCGATCATCTCGACGCATTCCGAGCCTTCGCAAATGAAGAGCGGCCAGATGAAATCGCTCGGATGAAGCCGGTTCTCGGCGAGCATGTCGCGCATCCACGGGGCGACCCGCCCACGGCGCATTCGGAGGTAGGGGTAAGAAGACATGCGCGCCCCTTAGCGGCTGAAAGGCGGCGCCTCTACCCGCTCGGGTTGAGCCGCGCCGTCTGCTCCATTCCCGCCTCGGCTTCCTCGATCGCCTCGTCGGGAGTGATCGGCGGCATCATCCGCTGCTTGCGCCACCCGCCGTGGAGGTAGAAACCGATCGCCATCACCATGTTGGCGAGACTGCTGATTGGGAAGCTCCACCACAAGGAATCTGCGCCCAGCGACGGATGCGCCCCGAGTGCGAAGCCGAGGCGCACCGGATAGAGCCCGATCGCGAGAATGATGAGCGGACCGACGACGGCGCCGTTGGCGCGGACGACGCCGAACAGGATCATGGTCACGCCAAAGAGAAGGAAGCTCCAGGTGGCGAGTATCTGGATATGCTCGGCAATGGGCAGCGCCGGGCTGTGGTTGCCGAGAAACAGTGCCAGCGCCGGTCGATCGGCAACGGCAAGCAGCAGCACCAGCACTCCCGTGATGATGAGATTCTGGACGATGCCCGTGCGTGCAATCCTGCTGACCCGGTCCCACTGGTTGGCGCCGATGTTCTGGGCGGCCATTGCGCTTGCGGCGGCGGACAACGCCATCGCCGGCATCTGGAGATAGGTCCACAGCTGCATCGCCACGCCAAACGCGGCGGTCGTATCGACGCCCTCGCGATTGACGAGACCGATGGTCGCCAGCGCCGACGAGGAAATGACGATCATCTGCAGACCCATCGGGAATCCCTTGCGGACGATCAGTTTGAGCAGCTGGCCATCCGGAATGAGGTAGCGGAGCTCGGCGCCGCGCAGCCGCAGCGGCAGGTCGCGCACGTAAATGGTCACGATCAACGCGGTAAGCCCGACATAGTTGGCGATGGTCGTCGCCAGCGCGCTTCCGGCGATTCCGAGCTTCGGGGCCGGCCCGAGGCCGAGGATGAAGACGGGGTTCAGGCCCGCATCGAGGATTACCGCGAGAATCATGAACCACAGGGGCGTCATGGCGTCGCCGGCTCCCCGCAGCGCCATCATCATCATGACGAGCACCAATATGCCCGGCATCGCCAGGAAGATGACCCGCAAATAAGCAAGAGCAAGCGGCGCCGCAGTCGGATCGAATGCAAGGATGCGAAGAATCGCGGGTGACGCAAAATAGCCGACGATGCCGATGAGGATCGCGAGCGGCATGAACCCGCCGACGGCAGTGCCGAACACGCGCCTTGCCTGGTCGATATTCTTTGCCCCGAACGCCTGCCCGATCAGCACGGTTGACGCCATTCCGAAGCCGAACACGAACGCCATCAGCAAGAACATGATCATGTTCGCGTTGAAGGTGGACGCCAGCGCTTTCTCGCCGAGAAAGCGGCCGATCCAGATCGAGTTGATCGAGCCGTTCAGCGACTGGAGGATCGAGGAGATGAGCGTCGGCAAGGCGAAGGCGAGCAGCGTCTTGCCGATCGGCCCCTGCGTCAGGTCCTTGCCGTGCCTCGGCGCTTTAGCTGCGGCTTCTTCCTCGGCCATTCGCTGCCCCTTTTTTTCAAAGTTACCCTAGGCGCTCCAACGCAGCCCGCAACCGCTCGGCCTCCGCGGCCTTGGCTTCGTGATCGGCACGCGCCTTCTCGACCGCTTCGGGCTTGGCCCGCTCGGTGAAATTGGGGTTGGCGAGCCGTTGCGCGAGGCCGTCGCGCTCCTTTTCCGCCGCCTCCGCGCCTTTCACTAGACGGGACCGTTCAGCGTCGAGGTCGATCACGTCGCCAAGCTGGAGCGCGATCGTGAAACCGCCGACGGGAACTTGAATCACATTGCCCTTGCCGATCTCGCTCGCCGGCCGATCGCTCCACTCGAGACGAGCAAGTCGGCTGATCGTCGGCCAATTGCGTTTGAGTAGGTCGCCATCGGCTTCACTTGCTCCCGCTACGTAGCTTTCGACGCGAGCGCCGGGAGGAACATTCAACTCGGTGCGCGCGGTGCGAACCTTAGTGACGATATCGATAACCAGCTCGAGCTCGGCCCTGGCGCGCGGATCAACCTGCGCTTCCGGCATGGGCCATTTCGCAACGATCAGCTCATATGGCCGCTCATTCGCACTCCACAATTCCTCGGTGATGAAGGGCATCAACGGATGCAGCATCACCAGGATCTGGTCGAAAGCCCAGGCCGCGACGCGCTTGGTCTCGTCGTCGAACGCGCCTTTGACGAGCTCGACATACCAGTCACAAAATGTGCCCCAGACGAAGTGGTAGATGGCGTCGGCCATGTCGTCGTAGCGCAGCTCGTCGAACGCTCGGTCGAGCTTTGCCAAAGTCCCGATAACCTCGCCGATGATCCAGCGGTTGACCGGAAGCTCGGCGGCCGGAGCCGCGATGCTGTCGCTCGCACCGACGCCATTCATCTGCAGGAAGCGCGCGGCGTTCCACAGCTTGGTCGCGAAATTGCGGTACCCCTCGACCCTTTTCTCATCGAGTTTGATGTCGCGGCCCTGGCTTTCCATTGCCGCCAGCGTGAAGCGCAAGGCGTCGGCGCCATACCGGTCAATCAGGCCGAGCGGGTCGACGGTGTTCCCCTTCGACTTGGACATTTTCTGTCCCTTGGAATCGCGTACCAGGCCGTGAAGGTAGAGCGTCTTCCATGGGCGCTCGCCCATGAACTCGAAGCCCTGCATCGCCATCCGCGCGTCCCAGAAGAAGATGATGTCGAAGCCCGAAATCAGGACGTCGTTCGGGTAATGCCGCTTGAGGTCGTGCGTTTCCTCGGGCCAGCCGAGCGTCGCGAACGGCCACAGCGCCGATGAGAACCAGGTATCGAGCACATCCTCGTCCTGGCGCAGCTCAACGCCCTCGCCCGCCTGCTGTTGCGCCCCGTCAAATGTTTCCGCAACGAAAACATTGCCATTTGAATCAAACCATGCCGGGATACGGTGACCCCACCACAATTGGCGCGACACGCACCATGGCTGGATATTTTCGAGCCAGTTGAACCAGGTCTTCTTCCAGGTCTCGGGAACGACCGCGATGTCGCCCGACCGGACCGCCTCGAGCGCCGGCCTGGCGAGCGTTTCCGCGTCAACATACCATTGGTCGGTCAGCATCGGCTCGATGACCAGCCCTGACCGGTCGCCGAACGGCTGCATGATGAGCTTGTCCTCTTGCCTGATCATCAGGCCTTCGGAATCGATGTCGGCCACGACCGCCTTGCGTGCGTCGTAGCGGTCGAGCCCGCGATAGGCCTCGGGCACGAGGTTGAGCGCGTCAATTTCTTCAGCGCTCGCCTTCTCGCCGCGCGCAATCGCGACCGCCCGGGTCGACGACTCCTCGTACGATGGCCCGTCGCTCCGCATATGCGCGGTGCCGTCCATCAGCCGGTACATCGGAATGCCGTTGCGCTGCGCGACGCCATAGTCGTTGAGGTCATGCGCGCCGGTGATCTTCACCGCGCCCGACCCGAAATCGGGGTCCGGATAATCGTCGGTGATGATCGGAATGAGGCGCCGATGCTCTTTCGGCCCGACGGGTATCTCGCATAGCTTTCCGACAATCGCCCGGTAGCGCTCGTCGCCCGGATTAACCGCGACCGCGCCGTCGCCGAGCATGGTCTCGGGCCGTGTGGTCGCGATCGAGATATAATCGCGTGTCTCGGACAGGACGACGTTCCCGTCCTCGTCCTTTTCGACATAGGTGTAGGTCTGGCCACCCTCGAGCGGATATTTGAAGTGCCACATGTGGCCCTGGACTTCGCGGTTCTCGACTTCGAGATCGCTGATCGCGGTCTGGAACCTGGGGTCCCAATTCACCAGCCGTTTGGCGCGGTAGAGGAGCTTGCGCCTGTAGAGCTCGACGAAGACCTTGATGACGGCCTTTGAAAAGCCCTCGTCCATGGTGAAGCGCTCATGGCGCCAGTCGCATGACGCGCCGAGGCGGCGAAGCTGGCGGGTAATTGCGCCGCCCGACTGCGCCTTCCACTCCCAGACATGCTCGAGGAAGGCCTCGCGGCCGATGTCCTGGCGCTTGATGCCCTGGCTTTCGAGGTTGCGCTCGACCACCATCTGCGTGGCGATGCCCGCATGGTCCGTTCCAACCACCCACAGCGCATCCTTGCCGAGCATGCGCTCGCGGCGGGTCAAAACATCCTGGAGCGTGTTGTCGAGCGCGTGGCCAATGTGGAGCGAGCCCGTGACGTTGGGCGGCGGCATGACGATCGTCCACGGTGTCGCCTCCGGCCGCTCGGGCCGGAAGAGTCCATTGGACTCCCAATGCTCATACCAGCTTTGCTCGATCGCTGCGGGATCGAAGGTTTTCGCCAATTCGCTCATGCACGGCGGTTAGCGATGCCGCGCTGCAGCATCAACCTACGGACCGACGTCCTCGGTCTTCTGCAGCGACGGCTTCGGCGGACCTTTGACGAGGCCAAGCACGCGGCCGACATCGTCGTCCCAGCCGTAGACGTCGGGCCGGAACTGGACCCGTGAGCCGTCCCAGAAGGCGGTGTGATAGAGTAGCCTCACGGGAATTTTGGTCTTCAGCTTGACGTAAGTCTCGTCCTCGCCGGCCATCGCCTCCTGGAATTTGTCGAAGATTCCGTCCTGCTGCGCGAGCATGCCGGCGAAACCGATCGCATCCTCAACCCGCACGCAGCCATGGCTGCGGTGCCGCTCGGGCATGTTGAAGATCTCCTTGAACGGCGTGTCGTGGAGATAGATCTGCTGCTTATCGTCCATGTCGAGCTTGACCAGGCCGAGCGAATTCTTCGGTCCCGACTCCTGGACCCAGCGTCCGTTCTCCTGCGCGAACTGGTTCTCGCTGAGCCAGGCTGCGCTCTTCTTGGAAATCTCCTCGCTCGCAATCGAATCCGGCACTCGCCACTTGGGATTTGCAACGAGCTGGAAGACGTTGGCTTGAAGCTCGGGGGTCGCTTTTTCGGGTTCGCCGGGAATGACCTTGCGATGATCGACGATCGCGCCGCCGCGATAATAATCGAGAAAGGCGGCGGCGGTGTTGACGTCAATCCGGGTCGCCGCCGGCTCGCGGTCGAGCCAGCGCAGCCGCTCCATTGCGATCGCCAACTGGCGTGCACGTCCACCCGGCCCGAGGTTCAGTGCGTCGCGCGTGGTGTCGCCGATAATCCCATCGGCCTTGATTCCGATATCGGCCTGCAGCCGCTTTACTGCCGTCGCAAGCGGGCCGCCGTAGCTTGTCCCGCCGGCTGCGTTGGACGGCAGATACTGGATCGAGCTGAGCGCGGCGATGACCAGTGGAACGCGAGGGTCGCTGGCGCCCGGCTTCAATGGCTTTCCGGCCGGGATCGGCTGGAACGGCTTCGCATTCGCCATCGCTAGGTACGCGAGATGGGCCTTCGATAGCTCCTGATACTCACTTGTCTGGGGCGGGAGCGAATTGAGCCACTGGCCGACATTGCCGGCCTTGATCGCCTGTTCGAGGCCTGCGCGAACGTCAGCGCCCGGCCGCGGGATCGTGTAATCCTTTGCCAGTGTTTTAGGGTCGGCGATGCCGTGCGCGAGCGCCTGCGCATATTTCAGTGCGGCGTTGGTGAGGACGGCGAAGCGCTCATTGTCATCTTTGGGCAAGTCGCCCTTGAGGAAGAGATCGGGCTTGAGGCCATTGGCAGGCGCTCTCGAAATCGCCTCGACCAGCTGCTTCTGGGTCTCCCTGGTCCAGTTCATCGCCGGACCGGACGCCTCGGCATTCGACTGGCTCGATCCCTTGTCGCTGTAGGAACAAGAAGCAAGAGCGGTGCTGCACAGGGCGAGGCCAAGGGCCCCGCCGATCCATTTTTTGTTCGTCATCAGGAGCTTTTAACGGCTGTAAGCGTGACTTGTTTCAGGCCTGAGCCAGTCAGTCTTCCTGCATATTGGGGTCGCTGAGGCCCTGGCCGATCGACGCGCGCGGGCGGTCGGCTTCGTTGCTGGTCACCGGGTAAGCGCAATAATCGGCCGCGTAGAAGGCGCTCGGTCGGTGATTACCCGACAAACCAAGACCGCCGAACGGCGCATTGGACGGAGCGCCATTGGTCGGCTTGTTCCAGTTGATCACGCCAGCCCTGACGTTGGCCCAGAACTTGTCATACATTTCGGGGCTACCGCCGATCAGGCTGGCGGCGAGGCCGAAGCGCGTATTGTTCGCCTCGTTGATGGCGGCGTCGAAATCCTTGACCCGGATCAATTGCAGCACCGGCCCGAAGATCTCTTCGTCAGGCCGGTCGCGGACGTCGGTGACGTCGATGAGTGCGGGGGTCAGAAACGGCAGGTCTTTCTGCGGCCGGTCGAGGCGACGAAGGGGCTTACCGCCCTTCATCATCAGGCCCAGCCATTGCTCCTGGACATGGTCGGCGGCCGCATTGTCGATGACCGGACCGAAGAAGGGCTGGGGTTCGGCGAACGGCTCCCCGACGACGAGCCGGTCGATCATCTTGAGGACGGCTTCGAGAAGCTCACCCTCATGCCCGTCTTCGACGATCAGGCGCCGCGCGGCCGTGCAGCGCTGCCCTGCCGAGAGATAGGCAGACTGAACGATGATCGTCGCTGCGGGCTCGATGTCCTTCGCATTCCAGACGACGATCGGGTTGTTGCCGCCAAGCTCGAGCGCCAGCATCTTGTGTGGCATCTCGGCGAACTGGCGGTGAAGCGACATTCCGGCGCGCGCCGAGCCCGTGAACAAGAGTCCGTCGATTCCCGGTTCCGCGGCGAGCGCTTTGCCCTGCTCCGGCCCACCGATGAGAAGACGAATGGCGCCCTCTGGAATGCCGGCCTCGCGATAGCAATCGACCAGCATTGCACCGGTCGCTGGAGTTTTCTCCGACGGTTTGAACACAATTGCATTGCCTGCGACCAGCGCCGGCACGATGTGTCCGTTCGGGAGGTGCGCGGGGAAATTATAGGGCCCGAGCACCGCGAGCACGCCGTGCGGCTTGTGGCGGACCGCGACGCGGTTGCCGAGGGCCGCATCGAGCTTCCGCTGCGGGGTCCGCTCCGCATAGGCATCGATCGAGATTTCGACCTTGTTGACGACCGCGCCGACTTCGGTCTTCGTTTCCCACAACGGCTTGCCGGTCTCCTTCGAGATCAGCTCTGCGAACTGCTGCTCGCGCTTGCGCACAACGTTGGCGAAGCGGCGCAGCGCCTCGATGCGATAGGCAACCGAATGGGCGGCCCATGCCGGCCACGCCGCGCGCGCAGCGGCAACCTCAGCCGCCGCATCGCCGATCGCGCCCGACCAGATTTCTTCTCCGGTCGCCGGATTGGTCGAGACGAGCGTTCGCGCCATGGGCGCGGCCTTCACCTCCGCCGCCGTCTCGTCAACCTTGCGGTGCATCGGCCCTCATCGCATCCCCCATCCGGCGAACGGCTGTAACCTTCTCCTCGAAGGGCTTCCAGTCGTCGCGTTCGGCAATCCCCGCCCAAATGGCCTCGACCTCGTCGATATTCATCGAACAGGGTCCGGCATCGGACCAATAAGGATGAGCCTGTGCCCGGGCCCGGCCTTCGAGCCGCTTCGCAAGCTCCCGGAATTGATCGCATGGATAAGCCTCTGCACCGGGGTCTCCACCACCCCGCCAATCGAAGAAAATACGCTCGATGGTTTGCGCCTTCGTCGCCAGGGCCCGGATCAATGCGCCTGTGACCTCGCGGTCGTTGTCGCCGCGTTCGATGCCAAGGCGCTGCAGCATGGCGCCGACCAGCGCGTCCTCGAAACGCTCGCTCCAACCGGCGAGTAAATCCGACAGCTTCGGGGCATCACTCACGATCGCCAGGCATCCCGCGAATTGCGCCAAATCCCAGTGGATCGCCTCGGGCTGCCGGCCGAATGCGTAGAGCCCGTAATGGTCGAAATAAGCCGCGGTGAACGCCGGGTCCCAGTCCGACGTGAAGCGCCACGGTCCATAATCGAAGCTTTCGCCCGTGACGTTGATATTGTCGCTGTTGAGCACGCCATGGACGAACCCGGCGGCGAGATATGACCCCGCGAGCTTCGCCGTCGCCTGGCTGACGAGATCGAACAGCCTGAGGGCGTTTTCGCCGTCATCCGCGACGGGCGCCTCGCAATAAAGGTTGGCGAGGCAATAGCGGACGAGCTTCTTGATATTGTCGGCCTGTCCCAGGAAGGCGAGCCGCTGGAACGTGCCGATGCGGATGTGGCCATGGCTGAGCCGGGTGAGGACCGCCGAGCGCGTCGGCGACGGTTCGTCTCCGCGCTCGAGTTCCTCACCTGTTTCGAACAAGGCGAATGTCCGCGACGTGTTCACGCCGAGCGCCTCCAGCATCTCGGTCGCCAGCACCTCGCGCACTCCGCCCTTGAGCGTCAGCCGCCCGTCGGCGTGGCGGCTGTAGGGTGTCTGGCCCGAGCCCTTCGTGCCGAGGTCGAGTAAGCGGTCGCTATTCTCGCGCAGCTGCGCGAACAGGAATCCGCGCCCGTCGCCGATCTCCGGATTGTACACCCGGAACTGGTGCCCGTGATAACGAAGCGCCAGCGGGGTCGGCAAATTGTCGGCAAGCGGCACGAACCTCGAGAAGTGCCGCGCCCAGCCTTCATGATCGAGATCGAGCCCGACCCGCTGCGCCGCCTGCTGGTTGATGAAACGCGCCGTGCATTCAGGAAAATCCGCCGCTTCGACCTCGTCGTAGAAGTCGCCGCCAAGTTCGAGAATCTTCGGGTCTGGGCGGTATCCGGTCACCGAGCAGTCAGGCGACGAGATTCTTGATCTTCTGGAGCGCGTCCGAATCCTGCTCGTCGGTCGAAATCGTTCCGGCGAGCTTGCCGCTCGAGCCGAACAGCAGGACGGTCGCCGTATGCTCCATCTCCTTGCCGGCCATCGGATGAGCGGAAGGCTGGGCGAAAATACCGTACTGCTTCTTCACGCGGTCAATCTGGGCCTGGCTTCCGGTCAGTCCGATGATGGGCGAAGCGAACGCCTGCTCATATTGACCGACCTCGGCCGGGCCGTCGTTCTTGGGATCGATCGTGACGAACACGATGTTGAGCTTGTCGTCGCCCCCGGCCTGCTTCCTCAGCTTGACGAGCCGGCTGAGCGTGATTGGGCAAACGTCCCCGCACCGGGTGAAGCCGAAGTAGATGGCGTAAGGCTTGCCGGCGAGCTTCTGGCTCGAAAACGGCTTTCCGTCTGCTCCCACCAGGGTGAACGGTCCACCGAAGCCTGATGGCGTAGCCGTCGCCTCCGTGGGCGACGAGTTGGCCTGCGCGCTCGGATAGAACCAGACCAACCCAGCGCCGGCGGCGGCGATCGCCACCAGCAACCACAGGAGAAGTCGGACTTGCTTCAAATTGCGGCGCGGCGGCCTCGCGTCTTCGGTCATAGGCCGCCTCTGCCAAAGTCCGTTGGGCAAAGCAAAGGCGGCGCCTCCTTCACGGGAGACGCCGCCTGCCCCTGTTCTTTGTACTGGCTGGTTTAGAAGCCGGCCGACAGCGTCAAAGTCGCCGCCCGCGAAGACACCGGCGTGAAGCGCGGTGCGCTTGAACCGAAGCCGTAGGCGTTGATCGACGTCGACAGGTTGCCGAAATAATGCTCGTTCAACAGGTTCGTGACGTTGAACTGCAGATAGGTCTGCTTGCCGGGGATCCAGTCGTTGAGGTCGATACGAGCGTCGGCATCAACCGTGGCATAGCCCTTGACCTTCACGTCGTTCACGTCGGTCGCCCAGCGCGAGCCAACGAACTTGGTTTGAATGCCGAAGGTCACCGGCTGGACGTGCACCTCGGCGCGTCCGCCAACCTGCCATTTCGGCGTCTCAACCACAAACTTGCCCGTCGTGTTGCCGCACACGTTCACGCGCGCCGTTCCGACAGTCGGAATTGGGCTGCAATAATGCTGGAACGGGGTGAGCGTCGAAGCTGCCGGCGGCGAAGCGCTGTTGTAGTTCAAGGCGCCGATGATGACGTCGTCCTTCAGCTTCGCGTTCGTGTAGCTCAAGAGGCCGATGAGGTTCAGCGCAGGAACCGGCTTCACGCCAATTCCGCCGTCGAAGCCCCAGCTGCTGACCTTGCCGACGTTACGATCGATCGACGTGTTCGTCTCGGGATCGAACGAGGTCACGATGCGATTCTGGTAGATGATCTTCCACAAGGTGCCCTGCGCCTGGAAGCGGCCCGTGATGTAGCGCGCGCCGAGGTCGAACGAGTCGGTCGTCTCCGGCTTCACCGTAATCACCGGCTGGCGATACAGGTTGTCGGTACGCGGCGCCGAGAGGCCCTTTGCGTAGCTGGTGAACACGCTGAGGCTCTGGTTGACCGCGAAGGTCGCACCGACGTTCGGCAGCAGCTTGTGGTACTTGTAAGTCGCCTTGAACGGAGCCCACAGGTCCTTGTTGTTCGCCAGGGTCGGATCGTAATCGACCGGACGGATCGTGTAACCCAGCGCGGTCGGATTGGCATAGCAATCCGGGAAACCCGAACCGGTGATCGGCGTGTAGCAATGCTGGTCAAGGTTGCGCTCGAACCAGGGCGAACGAAGGCCAAGCTCAAGCCGCAGTCGGTTGTCGAAAAACTTGCCGATATACTGGCCCGAGACCTGATTCAGGAGCGCGATCGAAGTACGGTCGCGGTTCTGAACGACATCACCATTGGCAACCTTGATGGGCTCGCCATTGCGCCCGAAGAACGGGTTGATGATGTTGAAGTGATCGTCGGTCAGCGAATATTCGCCGGTCTGACGGTGATGCGCCCGATCGAAGGTGTAGGCGAGACGCAGCGTGTTGGTCGCATCAGGCTTCCACACCAGCGAGCTGATGACCGTGAAGCGGTTGGTGTTGGTGATCGACGGCCGTCCGACAACCACGAAGTCGGTCGCATCGATGCTGCCGTCGCCATTGAGGTCGACACCCGGTCCAACGCCCTGCCTGAAGACTTCGTCGGTCTCGGACAGGCGAACGCCCTGGCTGCCGCCGTTCGCGAGGACGTACTGATAGGTCGGGTCGACCGTCAGGATAAGTCCATCAGTAAGCGTGAAGCGCGACTGACCACGGATGTTGCCCGTGTTTGAGGGGTTGATCTGAAGACCCAATAGGTTCGCGATCGGCTGATTCTGAAGGCCGACAGGCTCTTCCTGCGCAAAACAGGTCGAGGGATCCGAACCGCTCGCGGTCGGACGCGTAATGACGTTGCCGCCGGCATCCTTACACAGCTTCGGGAAGAAGATGCTGTCGACAGCCTTCCACTGGCCGCGGGTGAAGTCACCGATGACAACTGGCTGGTCGCCAGTGATCGCGCTCGGAATATAGGCCGCGGTGAACAGCGAGCGGAGGTCAGTGAGATTGGGGTTGTTGTAATTGTTGTTGCGGTTCTGGTTGTAGTGACCGGCGAGCGAGATGAAGTCGCCACCCGATCCCAGCGGCTGGTAGATCTTGGCGTTGACCTGCCACTTCGAGATTTTGCCCTCGCCGCGCCAGTGATCGTAGGTGTTGCGGCTGCCCGCGATCCACGCCTTCGTCCCCCACGGGGTGAGCTTGCCCGTCTGGATCATGCCGAAGATGCGCTTGAAATCGAAGCTGCCGATGGAGCCGACGACGCGCGCTCCAAATTTGTCGCTCGGGATCAGCGAACGGAAGTTGACGGTGCCGCCAGCGGCCGAGGCCGTGGGTGAGTCGACGTCGGTCGCGCCGAGGTTGACGTTGATCTGCTCGACCAGTTCCGGATCCAGCAGCTGGTTCGGGAAGATCGCGTAGTTGCCGCTGTCATTGAGCGGAACGCCGTCGAAGGTCACGCTGACGCGGTTGCCGTCGAAGCCGCGGATGCGCAGGTTACCGCCCGAGCTGCCGTATGCGTCGTTCTGGGTGAAGTTGACGCCGGGGATGTAATTGATGGTGTTGAGCAGAGTCTGGCCAGGATTCTGCTTCGCAATATATTCCTGGGTGATCAGGCCCTTCGCCTTGGTCGAGTCCTGAATGACGACACCGTCGATGCCCTTTTGGGCGCGGGTGCCGGTAATGACGATCGTGTCCTTTTCGGTTTCGACCGTACCCGTCGACTGGGCGAACGCGGCCGACGGCATGACGGCGGCCGTAGTGCATAGGAAAAGCGTAATCTTTTTCACGGAAATCAACCCCCCGGCTGAACTAGGATTTGAATGGGATACGAGCCGCCTATAGCCAGCAAACGACGGTTTTGTGACAGCCGTTGGCGGAGTCGCGGAGAATCCCGTCAACCGTTGCTTTTAGGTCACGCCTGTCGCCCAGACGACTCTATTTGGGAGCGTCGAGCCTCCGACCGATCGAGACGAGGAGGTAGATCACGAGCGGCACCAGAACGAACGACAGCACAACCTTGGCGAGGGCCTGACCGAGGATCAGCGGGCCGATGTCACGCTCCCCGTAAAAGGAGATGGTGATGAAGATGAGGGTGTCGACAATCTGGCTGAGAGCGCTCGCAATCGCCGCCCGGAGCGCCAGCATCCTGGTCCCCTTTTCCCGCAGCTTCGAGAAGATGAAGACATTGAGGGTAACCGACGTTCCGTAGGCGATGATCCCTGCGAACATCATCCGCCAGCTCTGGCCGAGGATGATCGGGAACGCCTCCTTGGCCGGCGGATACATGCCCTCGTCCGTTGGCAGTCGAAGAACGAAGAGGGTCAACAGGATCGCGGTGATCAAAGGGATAAACCCGAAGCGAACCAGTTGGTCGGCGACCTTGCGGCCGTGAAGCTCCGCGACCGCGCTGGACATCGAGACCAATAGCAGGAACGGGAAGATGCCCGCCTCGACCGCGAGCGGCCCCAAGGCGACCTGCTTCGCGCCCAGAACGCCGGCAATGCAGACCATTCCGCCGTAGAAGATCGAAAAGGCGAATAGCGAACGGGGGATGGAGCGCGGCTGGTCGGTCATGGATGGTGACGTACCCGCTTTACGAAACCGCGCAACACCCGCTAGCGCCTGGGCCCGTGACTTCCTCCAACCTCGATGTCGTGGCGATCGGCGATGCGATCGTGGACGTGATTGCGACCGCGCCTGATTCGTTCCTCGCCGAGCAGGGGCTGACCAAGGGCGCGATGCAGCTGCTGAGCACCGATGAGGCCGACGCGCTTTATGCCGCGATGGGCCCGGCGCGCGAGATCAGCGGGGGATCGGCGGCGAACAGCATGGCTGGAGTGGCAGCTCTTGGGCTCAACGCCGCCTTCGTTGGGCAGGTCGCCGACGACCAGCTCGGCCAGATCTTCGAGCATGACATGATTTCGCTCGGAGTCCGGTTCGAGACGCCCGCGCTGAAGAGCCCGCCGCCAACCGGCCGCTGCCTGATCGTCGTCACCCCGGACGCGCAGCGCACGATGAACACCTGCCCCGGCGCGAGCCACGAGCTCACGCCCGCGGCGCTCGACGAGGAGCTGATTCGCTCGGCATCCGTCATCTTCCTCGAAGGTTATCTGTGGGGGCCGGAGCGCCCGCGCGCAGCGATGCTGAAAGCCGCGGACATTGCCCATTGTGGAGGCCGCACCGTCGCCTTCACTTTATCCGAGAGCCTGTGCATCGGCGACCGCCGCGAGGGTGTCCGCGGCATGATCGATCGGAAAACCGTCGACATCCTGTTCGGCAACGAAGACGAGATCCGCCACCTCACAGATTGCGACAGCCTTGAAGATTGCATCGCGGCACTGTCTCTTAAGGTGGGCACGCTGGTGATCACGCGCGGAGCGGACGGCGCGCTCGCCGCCGAAACTGGTTCGGTGGTCGAAATCGCAGCCGCAGCGGTCGACAAGGTCGTCGATACGACTGGCGCGGGTGACCTCTTCGCCGCCGGCTTCCTGTCAGCGCGTTGCCGTGGCGGCGACCTTCGCGCCTCGCTCGAAGCTGGCACGACCTGCGCTGCCGAAATCATCTCGCACTTTGGTGCGCGACCCGAGAAGAGCTTGAAAGAGCTGGTGCGGCTGTGAACAACATCCGCCGCCTCGCCGTCTATTGTGGCTCCGCGCCCGGCTCGACTCCGGTGTTCGCCGACGCCACCCGAGCGACTGCCAAGGCGATGGTCGAGGCGGATGTCGACCTCGTTTACGGCGGCGGCAAGCTCGGCCTGATGGGCATCGTCGCCGACACGGTCCTCGACCTCGGCGGCCGCGTTTATGGAGTCATTCCTCAGGCCCTGGTTGACGTTGAAGTCGCGCACACGCGCGTGACGGAGCTCTACACCGTCGCCAACATGCACGAGCGCAAGGCGAAGATGACCGACCTCGCCGACGCTTTCCTTGCCCTCCCCGGCGGCATCGGCACGCTCGACGAACTGTTCGAGGCATGGAGCTGGAACGCGCTCGGCTATCACGCCAAGCCGTTCTGCCTGTTGAACGTCGACGGCTTCTGGGACGGGATGATCGAGTTCATCGAGCACGCCTATCTGAGCGGCTTCATGTCGAAGCCTCGCCGCAACCAGCTGCTCGTCGCGCAAACGCCTGAGGAAGCATTGAAACTTCTGGACGAAGCCGCCGCAGCCGCTACGCAGGGCATGGTCTGGTAAGGGTGGGGACCCGCTAAGTGATCAATCAGAAGCTGCTCGGCGTCGCCGGGATCATCGCCATTCTCGCGTTCGCCTGGCTCGTCTCGGCCAACCGCAAGGCAATCAGGCTCCGGGTCGTAGGAGCCGCTTTCGCGCTTCAGGCGACCATCGCTTTTCTCGTTCTGTGGACGAGTTGGGGCAAAGCGGTCATCCAGACCCTGTCGTACGGGGTTGCGAACCTCCTCGGCTATGCCGGCAAGGGGACCGAGTTCCTGTTCGGGCCATCGGACAAGAACCCGCTCGCCAATACCTTCGCCATTGCCGCATTGCCGGTGATCATCTTCTTCGCGAGCCTCGTCGCCATCCTTTATTATCTCGGCATCATGCAGCGGATCGTTCGCTGGGTCGGCGGAGCGATCGGCTGGGTCACCGGCATCAGCAAGGTCGAATCCCTAAGCGCCGCCGCGAACATCTTCGTCGGCCAGTCAGAATCGCCTTTGGTCGTCCGGCCCTATCTTGCCGCTTTGCCCCCTTCGCGCCTGTTCACGGTGATGTGCGTCGGCATGGCCGGTGTCGCAGGTACGATCCTCGCGGCCTATGCCAGCCTGCTCGGCGCGGCCTATCTTCCTTATCTTCTCGCTGCCTCCTTCATGTCCGCGCCGGGCGGAATCCTCATGGCCAAGATGATCATGCCGGACGAACCGCCCGCCCCGGACGAGCTGAAGCTCGAAGGCGGCGCCCTCGAGGAGGATCAGGTCGATGTTGCCGAAACCTTCGAAGAAGGCGTGCGGCCGGCAAACGTGATCATGGCCGCAGCCCAGGGCGCCCAGACCGGCGTCAAGCTCGCCGTTGCGGTCGGCGCGATGGTGCTGGCGTTCGTTGCGCTGGTCGCGCTTGCCAATGGCCTGCTCGGCGGGCTCGGCAATCTCGTCGGCGTCCACGATCTCAGCTTCCAGCGGCTCGTCGGCTATGTCTTCGCGCCCTTCATGTTCCTGATCGGAATCCCGTGGCGTGAGGCGCTGACCGCAGGCGGGCTGTTCGGCACCAAGCTGGTGCTCAACGAATTCGTCGCCTTCATCGACCTCGGCCAGATGGGGCCGGCAGTGCTCAGCGACCGCAGCCGCGCCATCGTCACCTTTGCGCTCTGCGGATTCGCCAACTTCAGTTCGATCGCAATCCAGATGGCGGTGACCGGCGGCCTCGCCCCCAACCAACGCCCGGTGATCGCCAAGCTCGGGCTTCGCGCCCTGCTCGCCGGGTCGCTCGCCAATTTGATGTCCGCCGCGCTGGCGGGCCTGATGATTTGAGCCTAAATCAAGACCATGGCCACCATCTCTGACGACCGCATCGCGTCCGTTTCGCTGAACGATGCCAACACGAACCCCGACGCCTTCGCCGACAAGCTCGGCCACAGCTTCGAGGAATATGGCTTCGCAGTCATCGCCGACCACGGCATTCCAGAAGAGTTGATCCATCGCGCCGAGGAGAAAGCGAAGGAGTTCTTTGCGCTCCCCGACGAGGTGAAGCGCAAGTACCTCATTGAGGGCGGCGGCGGACAGCGCGGCTATACCCCGTTTGGGATCGAGACCGCCAAGGGCGCGAGTGCGTTCGACCTCAAGGAATTCTGGCACGTCGGCCGCGATTTGCCCGCAGGGCACAGGTTCAGCGATCACATGCCGGACAATGTCTGGCCGTCCGAGGTCCCGGGCTTCAAGGAAACCTTCCAGGAGCTTTACGCCTCGTTCGAGGACGCGGGCTTGAAGATCCTGAAAGCAATCGCCCGCTTCCTGAAGATCGATCAGGATTATTTCGTCGACACCGTCCGCGACGGCAATTCGGTGATGCGCTTGCTCCACTACCCGCCAATCGAGGGCGAGCCAGGCAGCAATGTCCGCGCCGGAGCGCATGAAGATATCAACACCATCACCTTGCTGCTCGGCGCCGAGGAAGCGGGTCTTGAGCTACTCACCAGGGACGGCCGCTGGATCCCGGTCGCGCCGAACCCGGGCGAGCTCGTGGTCAACATCGGCGACATGCTGCAGCGCCTCACCAACGGCGTGCTCCGCTCGACCACCCACCGCGTCGTCAATCCGCCCGCCGCTCGCCGCGGCTTCTCGCGTTATTCGATGCCGTTCTTCCTGCACTTCCGCTCGGATTTCCTGATCGAGCCGGTGCCAGGAACCGTGCCGGCGGGCGAGCAGCAGAAATGGCCGGCGATCACCGCGAATGACTATCTTCAGGAACGCCTGCGCGAGATTAAGTTAACTTAATCCGCATCAGCGCGAAGTCGTTTCATCCCGGATACAATCCCGCTTCACCCGCGGGCGTCGCCTGTTCATCCTGCACCCGGATTCTTCGCTTTGCGAGGAGGCCTGCGATGGGTCGGGAAGATATCGAGCGGCGGTCTCGCCGCATAGAGGTCAAGGCCGAGGTCGCTTTGCGGCGATCCGGCCAGCTCAATTATCGCGTTCGAGTGTTCGACGCCTCGCCGCTGGGGTGCAAGCTCGAGTTCGTCGAGCGCCCCCAACTCGATGAGCGCGTCTGGGTGAAGTTCGATCGTCTGGAGGCGATCGAGGGTGTCGTCTGCTGGGTCGAGGGATTCCAGGCCGGTATCCAATATGACAAGCCGATGCATCCCGCGGTGTTCGAAATGCTGCTGCCGCGGCTCACCTGAACCGGTTGCGAACCGACTGACTGTTGTGAGACACTCTGCGGATGCTGGTGGCGTCCGCAGTCCTGCTCATGGTGAGTGGAGCAGCTTCAGGCGGCGATGCGGCTTACGGTCCCCCCGCACCTGCGCCAACGCGCACCGCAGCCGATCCGTGCAAATCACCCGATTCGCGCGACATCGTCGTCTGCGCCGAGCGCAAGCAGGCGCTTCGGCTCGAACCCGACATCGTCAATGCCCAGCGTCAGGCGGAACAAGCGCAGCGATCGGCGACCGCAACCATGCCGGCCGCTCAGGCCAGCTGCTCCGCATCCCCGCAAGGCTGCGGCACGGGCCTGGCGGGCCTCGATCTTGCCAATGTCGCGATCGTGGTCGCGACGAGCGCGGTAAAAGCCGCGAGGGGCGAGGACTGGACCAAGGTGCTGAAGCCCGGCGGTCCGGACGAATACCAGCTCTACCTCAAGGCCAAAAAGGAACGCGAAACCCGCGAGCAGGAAGCGCGCGATGCCGCCGCGATCAAGGCGGTCAAAGCGCGGCGCTGATCGGCCGGCTCAGTCTTAAAGGTTCGCCGGGCCGAAGCCGTGCGGGATAAGCTCGCCGATCCGGTAGCGCTCGAGCGAGGAGCCGTCGCCGCTTGAGCATAGAATCTCGACATCGCGGCCGCTGAGCTGCGCCGCCTCAAGGATTGCCTGGCGACAGCCACCGCAGGGCGTGCAGACGACGTCGCCCGTTCCGCCCGACACGGCGATCCGCGCGACCTTGTCGAGGCCGAACTGGTGCTGCGCACTCGTCAGCGCGCTCTGCTCTGCACAGAGGCCAAGCCGGTAGCAGGCGTTTTCCATGTTCGCGCCCGTGACGACCTCGCCATCGACGCTCTCGACCGCGCACCCGACGTGGAAGTTTGAGTATGGCGCATAGGCCTTGGCGGCGGCGGCGCGGGCCAACTCGATCAATTGTTCATCCGTCATGCTCTTGTCTTTAGGCGGGAGCACGGGCCATGCGCTAGACAGCCAAACCCGAGACCCAAGCGCAGATGAAATCTAAGATCCTGCTTGCCGCCGCCGCCCTGGCGCTGATCCCCTCGCCGGCTTTGGCCTGGGGCAAGACCGGGCACCGCGTTGTCGCGGCGATCGCCGATACCGAGCTGTCGGGTCTGGCGCGCGCCCATATCCGCGAGATCCTCGGCGGCGCCGAAAGCCTCGATGAGGCCGCCAACTGGCCCGACGAGATGCGCTCGGCGCCCGGGCAATTCTGGCAGAAGACATCTGTGCCCTGGCATTATGTGACCTTGAACGGGATCATCTACGATCACGCGCCGCCCGAGGGGGACGCGCTGCAGGCGCTCGATCATTTCAGGTCGGTGCTTCAGAACCCGAACGCGAGCCTCGCCGACAAAAAGCAGGCGCTGCGCTTCATCGTCCACCTGGTCGGCGACCTCCACCAGCCGCTTCACGTTGGCAAATGCTGCGACAAGGGCGGCAATGACGTGAAGGTAAGCTGGTTCGGGAAGCCGACCAATCTTCATTCGGTGTGGGACTCACAGCTCGCCGATGACGAGCAATTGTCCTTCACCGAGCTCGCTGCGAAGCTCGAGCGGCACACCAGCGACGAGGATTTGGTGAAGTGGTGGGACGTCAACCCGCGCGACTGGGTCAGCGAGAGCGCTGAGGTCCGCGACGAGATCTACGCCGGCATACCAGCGCCGGCGAAACCCAAAGACGGCAAGAAGGCAAAGAAGGGCGCACCGCCTCCCCTGCCCGACCTGTCCTACGGTTACGTCTACAAGTTCACGCCGGTAATGGAGCGGCGGTTGCAACAAGCGGGAGTCCGGCTCGCAGCCTATCTCAACGACATCTTCGCCCATCCGCAACCGCTCGCCGGGGAGCCTGTCCGCTGATGATCCGCAAGTTTGTATCTGCCGCCGCGGCATTCCTCGCGGCGGGATGCGCATCCGTTCCACCATCACCACCAGCGCCGCCGCCGGCTCCGCCTGTGGCAGCGGGTCCTCTCGAGGTGCAGATCCTCGCCTTCAACGATTTCCACGGGAATATCGAAACGCCGCCGCCGGTCGAGGTGACCGAGGCCGACGGGACGAAGCACAAGATCGTCACCGGCGGAGCGGCGCATCTCGCGGCAGCGCTGACCAAGCTTCGCACCGGCCATGCGAACACAGTGACGGTGTCCGCTGGCGACACGATCGGCGCTTCGCCTTTGGTCTCGGCCAATTATCTCGATGAGCCGACCATCGATGCGATGAACATGCTCGGGCTCGAATTCAATTCGGTCGGCAATCACGAGTTCGACAAGGGCGTCGCCGAGCTGAAGCGAATGCAGGCGGGCGGCTGCGCGAAGAACAGCCGGCGCGTGCCGTGCGCGGTCGAGCCGTTCGAAGGAGCGAAGTTCCGCTATCTTGCTGCCAACGTCGTCCAGGCCGACGGCTCGACGGTCTTCCCGTCGACCGGCGTGAAGACCTTCGAGACAATGGCCGGCCCGATCCGCATCGGGTTCATCGGAATGACGCTAAAAGGCACGAAGAACCTCGTCACTCCATCGGGCGTCGCCGGCGTCGATTTCCGGGACGAAGCCGAAACCGCCAATGCGCTGGTCCCGAAGCTCAAGGCGCAAGGTGCGGACGCGATCGTCCTGCTCATCCACCAAGGCGGGAAGACGACCAACTTCACCACCGGCAATGGGTGTGACGGCCTTTACGGCGATATCCTGCCGATCCTGCCCAAGCTCGATCCGGCGATTGCCACAATCGTCTCCGGCCATACGCACTGGGCTTACATCTGCCGCGGGGCGCCGCAGGTCGGGACCGGCCGGCTCATGACGAGCGCGGGCAAGTACGGCTATTTCGTCACCGACCTCCGGCTCGAATTCGATCCGGCGACCCATCGCCTGATCGACCAGAGCGCGACCAACGTCGTCGTCGGCAATGGCGAGCATGGCGATGATCCCGAGGTCCATGCCCTGGTCGAGCGCTATGCGGCAGCGGTCGCGCCCATCGCCAACAAGGTCATCGGGCACCTGACTGCGATTGCCCCCAAGAGCGAGGAAGACGCTGAGAGCCCGGCTGCGGACCTCATTGCGGACTCGGCGCTGGCAGCGACCAAGGGCGCTGCGCAGATCGGTTTGGTCAACGCGACCAGCGTCCGCGTCGACCTTCCGGCAGGCGAGGTGAAGTATAAGGACGCGTTCGCGATGATGCCGTTCGGCAATAATCTCGTCGTGATGACGCTGACCGGAGCGCAGCTTAAGAACGTGCTGGAGCAGCAATATGCGATCCCGGTGCGGCCGAAGATGACCAAGCCGTCCATGCTCGCGCCATCGGCTGGCTTCACTTACACGGTCGATATCCGCAAGCCCGTGACCGCTCGCGTTTCGGACATGCGGCTCAAGGGGAAGCCGGTCTCGCTGACCGGCCGTTATCGCGTGGTCGTGAACAATTATCTCGCGTCGGGCGGCGACAGCCTCACCGGCTTCACGGCCGGAACCGAGGTGAGCGACACCGGCATCATCGATCTCGACGCACTGGTGGACTGGATCGCGAAGGGCCAGACTCCGCCGGCCCCCAACCGGATCAGACTCGCCCTCTAACGCAGTGGCGGCTCGTCGAAACTCCGCAATTTCCGGCTGTGAAGATCGTCCCCTTCGCGCTTCAGCAGCGTCAAAGTCTCAATGCCGATGCGCAAATGCTGGCTGATCGCCCGCTCGTAGAAGGCATTCGCCTGCCCCGGCAGCTTCAGCTCGCCATGGAGCGGCTTGTCCGACACGCATAGCAAAGTGCCGTAAGGTACGCGGAACCTGTAACCCTGCGCCGCAACCGTCGCCGATTCCATGTCGATCGCCACCGCCCGGCTCTGGTTGAAGCGCATCGAGGACGCCGTGTAGCGAAGCTCCCAATTGCGGTCGTCGGTGGTGACGACGGTGCCGGTGCGAAGGCGCCGCTTGAGATCGTCCTCGTCCTCGCCGGTCACCTTCATCGCCGCTTCGAACAGAGCGCGCTGGACCTCGGCGATCGCCGGCACCGGGATTTCCGGAGGAAGCACGTCGTCGAGGAGGTGATCGTCGCGCAAATAAGCGTGCGCGAGCACGTAATCGCCGATCGTCTGGCTCGGGCGTAGTCCGCCGCAATGCCCGATCATGAGCCACACTTCGGGGCGAAGCACGGCGATATGATCGCAGATCGTCTTGGCGTTCGCCGGGCCGACGCCAATGTTGACGAGCGTGATGCCGTCGCCGTTCTCGGCCATGAGGTGATAGGCCGGCATCTGGTGCCGCCGCCACCGCCCGGCCGCAATCTCGGCCTCGGCATTTTCTAACTGCCCGCGCTCGTAAAACGCACCCGGCACCGAGAAGCCGAGATAGGGGCTGTCCTTGCGCCGCAGCGCATCGATCGCAAAGCCGACGAACTCGTCGACGTAGCGCACGTAGTTGGTGAACAGCACCCAGTGCTGGAAATGCTCGACCGGAGTCCCGGTGTAATGCTTCAAGCGAGCGAGGCTGAAGTCGGTCCGCGGCGCATCGAACAAAGCGAGCGGGCGGGTCTCCGACGATTTCTGCAAGCCAAGGCCGTCCGCGACCTCGTCACCGATCGCGACCAGCTCATTGGCCGGGAACCAGCGCGACAGCTCGGTCGTGCTGACATTGCCGAGCTCGATGCCGCTTTCATCGATGACATAGGGATACGGGATCTCGCTGGCCGAGCGCCCGACCGAAATCTGCACACCATAGTCGTCGAGCAGATGCTGGAGCTGGACTGTCAGATACTCGCGGAAAAGCTCCGGCCGGGCGATGGTCGAGGCATAAGAGCCGGGCTCGTTCAACCGGGCAAACGCACGCGTCGGTGACAATTCCGGCTGGGGTGCGGTCGGATGATAGTCGATCCGCAATTCAGGATAAGCAAAACAGCCCTTGGCTCGCGCCTTCGGGTCGGGCCGGGTCCCGTTCGCGATGTAGAGCGCCAGCGCCTTGCGGAGGTTGGCGACCGATTCATCAAAGATCGCGCAAAGCTGGTCGACGATCGCTTCGACGGATTGCTTCTTGGCCATCCGCGCCCGCTTGGAGCGTCTCGGCGACGGACGCAAGCGGCTGTTAGGCTGCCCGCTCGTCCGGAACGCGCAGCATCGCCAGCGCTGCGAGCACCATCACGATCCCGGCCGCAAGCATCGTCCAGATCGGCTGGCCCGGGAAAAAGGCCTTCATGATCGTGCCCATGACCGTTGCGACGAGCAGCTGCGGGATGACGATGAAGGCGTTGAACAGGCCCATGTAGATGCCGAGCTTCCGCTGCGGCAGCGAACTTGCGAGGATCGCGTAGGGCATGGCGAGGATTGAGGCCCAGGCGATGCCGATCCCGATCTCCGACGCAATGAGAACCTTGGGATCCTTGATGACAAGGAAGCTGAGGTAGCCAGCCGCTCCAGCAAGCAGGCACAGCATGTGGGTCCGCGCCTTGCCGATCGACTTCGCCAGCCACGGCAGGATCGCCAATGCGGCAATGCAGGCGACACCGTTGTAGACCGAGAACAGGACGCCGACCCAGTTCCCCGCTTCCTGGTAGGCGGCACTCGCTGGGTCCGGAGCATGGTAGAAATTGTCGGCAACGACGGGCGTCGTGTTGATCCACATAATGAAGAGCGCCGACCAGCTGAAGAATTGCGCAAGGGCGAGCCGCTTCATGACGCTCGGCATGCCCGAAAAATCGCCGACGATATTGGCGAGCATGTTGTTCTGCTTGCCCGCTTTGGCGAGCTGGATGCCGGCGATACTGGCAAGGCCGTAAGCGATCAGCAGCCCGCCAAGGACGTACATTTCTTTCTCGAGCGCGAACTCGAGAACGCCAATCACGACCAATATTCCGGCCGCGATCCATGCCAGGCTCGAGCCGACCGATCGCGAGGCGAGCGCGCGGATGGTCTGGTCGCCATCGGGATGCTCGGCGCTCTCGCCGAACGCGGCCATCTCCTTGGGCGAATATTCCTTGGTGGTAAGCACCGTCCACAGCACTGCCACAAACAACGCAATGCCCCCCACCCAGAAGCTGATCCTCACGGTCTCCGGAATGCCGCTCGCTCCGGCGACGTTCGACACGCCCCAGCGATCCAGTTCGTAAGGAAAGATCGAACCGAGCACCGCACCCGCGCCGATGAAGGCGGTCTGCACGGCATAGCCGGCGGTGTGCTGGTCCTTGCGCAGCATGTCGCCGACGAAGGCCCGGAACGGCTCCATGGTGATGTTGAGGCTGGCGTCCAGCGCCCACAGCAACACGGCGGCCATGAGCAATTGCGTCGATAGCGGCATCAATACGAGCGACAGTGCCGCCAAAATCGCGCCGCCGATGAAATAGGGCCGCCGCCGGCCGAGCCGTCCGAGCCACGTTCGGTCCGACAAATGTCCGACGATCGGCTGGACCAGCAGTCCGGTTAGCGGCGCAGCAATCCACAATGCGGGAAGGTCATCGAGGCTCGATCCCAGAGACTGGAAGATCCGGCTCATGTTTGCCGTCTGGAGCGCAAAGCCGATCTGGATCCCGAAGAAGCCGAACGAGATGTTCCACAGCGACGCGAGCGACTGGTGCGGTTTCTCGGTGACTGTTCTTGCGTCCATTCGTTCCCCTCCCGAGCACTAACCCGCTGACTTGCCGGCATTGTCGTTCTATCGTCGCATTCATGGCGACGATAGTGGAGCGCTCGCGGCTGGCCGACGAGCTTGAGGACAAGGGTTTCGTCCAGGCTCGCGGCGTGTTTGATGCGGCCTTCATGGATTCAATGCTGCTGCGGGCGCATGCGACCCTTTTCCGCGAGACCGCGGAATCGCGTGAGGCGGTGAAGTCGAACGGGTCGCTCATCCATCTCGCCGACAATCCGGAATATGCCGAAATTATCGCGGCGCCCGAATTGCTGGCGCTGCTGCGCGAGTGCGGGGCGACCGATCCCAGGTTCACAGGCGGGTTTCTGATATCCAAGCCCGGTAAAGGGCCGCCACTCTTCTGGCATCAGGACTGGTGGGGATGGGACGATCCGAGCGCCTACGTCCCACGCGGCAATCAGCTGTTCGCGATGATCTACTTGACCAAAACGAGCGTCGAAAACGGCTGTTTGCGCGTGATTCCGGGCTCACATCGGCACGATCACGCGCTTCATCACCTCGACACCGCGCATTCACAAGGAATGCAGGGCTACAAGGACCCGGCGAACCCCGCTTACGCCGACCATCCGGACCAGGTCGCGGTGCCGGTCGCGCCCGGCGACGTGCTGATCGGCGACGCACGACTGATCCATGGGGCCTTCGCCAACCAGACCGATGAGGAGCGGCCGCTGTTGACCTTATGGTTCATGCCGCACTGGAGCTCGATGCCGCCGGAGATGCGCGCGCTCGCTTACAAGGGCTTCATGCGCGGCGACGATATTCCCTCGAGCGTCGCGGCGCCGAGAACCTTCCTCGACTGGCCCGAGCCGTTGAAGCGCCGGATCGCGCATCTGCTCCCGCCCGATAACGGCGGGGTCGAGCCGATGCGCTGGAACCGCATTCCCGATTTTGGCAGGCTCGCCGCGTGAGGGTGTGGCCGGCGCTGCTCGCGGCAGCGGCGCTTTTCGCTCCGGAACCGGCTGGCGCTACTGCGGCCGGCTTCGATGACGAGGTCTTCTACCAGATCTTCACGCGCTCGATGCGCGACAGCGATGGGGACCGCGAAGGCGATCTGAAAGGCATCGAGCAGAGCCTGCCTTACCTTGAGCGGCTGGGCGTCACGTCGATCCTGCTGACGCCGATCTACCCTTCGCCCTTCTACCACAATTATTTCGCGAGCGACTTCGAGGGCGTCGACCCCGAGTTCGGAACGATCGATGATTATCGAAGCCTCGTCCGGGCGATCCATGCGCGGGGCATGAAGATCTACCTCGACGAGGAATTCCAGTATGTCGCCTATGATCATCCCTGGTTCAAATCGGCGCTCGGCAACCCGGCCTCGCCCTATAGCGACTTCCTGATCTTCCACGGGCCAAACAACAGCAGGCCCGAGGAAGGGCCGTTCGGGATCACCATGGCCGCGCGCTTCCCGGGCGGCGAGACCGGCATCACCACCGTGAACATGAAGTCGCCGAAGGTTCGTGAGTGGGCGACCGACTATCTGCTGCGCTGGGTCGATCCGAACGGCGACGGCAATTTTTCGGATGGGGTCGATGGCTTCCGCCTCGACCACATGATGGACGACCTCGACAACAAGCACATCCTGACCAACCTGTTCGACACCTTCTGGCAGAAGGTGTTCGCGAGGCTCCGCGCGAAGAACCCGAAGCTGCACCTGATCGCCGAGCAATGGGACTGGGGTTACGGCGGCGACTTCCTTCGGCGCGGTCACGTCGATGCCGCCTTCGCCTTTCCGATCGCCAACGCCATTCGCACGTTCGACAAGGCCAAGATCGTCGAAGCCATCGACAAGACGGCTGCAGCCATTCCCGACGGAAAGCATGAATTGGTGCTCGTCGAGAACCACGACATGCCGCGCATCGCGTCAGACGCCGGCATGACACCCGAAAAGCTGCGCACCGCAGCGACGCTCGGCATCCTGCTCAAAGGCACGCCGCTTATCTATTATGGGCAGGAACTTGGCATGCACGGCATCGCCCGGCCCGAGTACAAATCCGACGAGAAAGACATCGGCAACCGCGAGGCGTTCGAGTGGAGCGCCAAGGTCGAGGCTCCGGGCCAGGCCAATTGGTACAAGGGCCCGAAGAGCTACTGGACCGAGCGGCTTGTGAGGGACGATGACAAGATCTCGGTTGCGGAAGAGGATCGCGACCCCATTTCACTGCTCAACCACTATCGAATGCTCCTGAAGCTCCGGGCCCGGCACGCCGCTTTTCGCAGCGGCACTCAGCGCGTCATCGAGACCGGCCCCAGCGACCTGATGATCGAGCGAACTGGCGGAGGCGAGCGCTTCCTCATCATCGTCAATCTCTCGGACAAGCCAGCGACTTTCGACGCCAGGGGCCTTCACACGAGCCGCGCCAAAGGCGTCCTCAAGCCCTATGAGAGCACGGTCCTCAAAGAATAAGAAGTCGCCGCTGGACAGAAGCCGACTCTCGTTTAGGTTCGGAAACAAATCCTCTGGGGAGAGGGAGCTTCAATGAGCCTTTCAGCGATCGATCTCACTGTCGTCATCATCTACGCGATCGGCATCTTCAGCCTCGCGCAGTGGGTCAGCCGCGAAAAGGCCGGGCATACCAAAGACACCTCCGACTATTTCCTTGCGTCCAAGAATCTTCCCTGGTGGGCGATCGGCGCGTCGCTGATCGCAGCGAACATTTCTGCCGAACAGATCGTCGGCATGTCGGGCTCGGGCTACGCCATCGGCCTCGCGATCGCGTCCTACGAATGGATGGCGGCGCTGACTTTGCTGATCGTCGGCAAGTTCTTCCTGCCGATCTTCCTCAAGAACCACATCTATACGATGCCGCAGTTCCTCGAGCGGCGGTACGGCCGCGTCCTGCCCATCCTGATGGCGATCTTCTGGCTCGCGCTCTACGTCTTCGTGAACTTGACTTCGATCATCTGGCTCGGATCGATCGCGGTGAACAAGGTGGCGGGCATCAACCAAAATGTCGCGCTGGTGATCCTCGGCGCCTTTGCTTTGCTCTACCAGATCCGCGGTGGCCTCAAGGCCGTGGCGCTCACCGACATCGTGCAGGTAACTTTGCTCGTATTGGGCGGTCTCGTCGTCGCGTTCCTGACGCTGACGCAGATCGGGAACGGCAGCCTGATGGCCGGCTGGAACCAGCTGGTTACGACCGCCCCCGACCATTTCCACATGATCCTGAAGAAGGGCGACCCGCATTACATCGACCTGCCCGGCCTCAGCGTCCTCATCGGCGGCATGTGGATCGCGAATGTCGCTTACTGGGGCTTCAACCAGTACATCATCCAGCGCGCGCTCGCGGCGCGGAGCCTCGACGAGGCGCAGAAGGGCGTCATCTTCGCCGCCTTCCTGAAGCTTCTGATGCCGGTCATTATCGTGCTTCCGGGCATCGCCGCGGTCGTGCTTTCGCCAAGCCTGCCCAAGCCCGACGAAGCCTATCCGACGATGATGCGACTGCTTCCGCCGGGCCTCCTCGGCCTCGTCTTCGCGGCGTTGGTCGCGGCGATCATTGCCTCGACCGCATCCAAGATCAATTCGATCGCGACCATCTTCACGCTCGACCTCTACGCCAAGTTCCGTGGCGAGCGGACGAAGGCGGAGGACGATCGGAGCGAAAGCACGAGCGAGGAAAAGCACCTCGTCCTCGTCGGCCGGATCATGGCAACGGTGGCGATCATCGTCGCCATCATCTTGGCGCGGCCGCTCATCGGGAGCTCCGAGCAGGCGTTCCAGTTCATCCAGGAATTCTCCGGCTTCTTCACGCCGGGCATCACCGTCATCTTCCTGCTCGGCCTGTTCTGGAAGCGGGCAACGGAAGCCGGCGCGATCGTCGCCGCAGTGACCTCGGTCGCACTGTCGACGATCATGAAATATACGCTCCCGAGCGCGTCCTTCTCACCGGGCATGAACGATTATCTGACGCCGTTCATCAACCGCATGGGCGTGGTGTTCCTGGTGTCGCTGGTGCTGGCGGTGATCGTCAGCCTCGTCACTCCCCAACGGCCCGACGTCGACAAGATCGACACCGCCAACGTCCGCTACAAGACGAGCGCCGGGTTCAACGTCGGTGCGCTTGGCGTGATCCTGATCCTGATCGCGCTCTACGCGACCTGGTGGTGAGCGATGCAAAAGCTATCGGTGCTAAAACGCGATCATTCTTATCGCTCTGGGCCTGGTCGAACTTAGTCGGAAACCAACCTAGCCGCGTTCTCCCGACGCTTTCGGGCGAACGTATCTGTGGTGCAGCCATTCGAACACCGGCAGCGCCTCGTGGTTCTTGTAGTCGAACCAGGTCGCATTCTCCCAGTCCGAGCCGTGGCCCCAGCGAGTCCCGCATTTGGTCGAGAGCCAATAGGGTTCCCAATAGACGACGCCGATGCCGCCGGCGTCGAGGGTCAGCTGGGTGAGGTCAATCATGAAGCGGCGCTGCCCTTCGAGCGTCGCCGGATAGCCCGGGACAAGCGCATCCTCGCCTAGCAGATTGGTCGCAGTGTCGGCGCCGGCGAGCGTGAACGGATAGCCGGTTTCGACCACGATCACGTCCTTGCCGTAGCGGTGCCTGGCTTCAGCGATCGTCGCCTTGAGCTCGGCCGGCGAGCGGGTCGACCATTTCTTGTAATAGCTGATGCCGATGACGTCGTAGCCGGTGACGCCCGCTTTGGTCGCTGCGTCGAACCACGGCAGCACGTTCTCCGGCTGGGCGATGTGGAGCATGATCCTGGGTGCGATTGAGCCGGCTCGTCCCGCTTCATGCACGCCCTCGATACCGGCATTGAGCAACCGCGCATTGCGGTCCCAATTGATTGGCCCGCCCGGAATCTTGCCTCCGAGCAGCTCCGGATTGGTCTCGTTCCCGACCTGCACCATCTCCGGCATCGCACCGTCGGCGTCGAGCTTGCGCAGCGTATCGAGCGTATAGTCGTGGAGCGCTTTGACCTGCTTGTCGGTCGATAGGTTCGCCCAGGCCGCGGGCGCGATCTGCTTGCCGCCATCGGCCCAGTCGTCGGAATAATGGAAGTCGAGCAAAGCCTGCAGGCCGGCCGCATGGGCGCGGCGAATGGTCTTCAGGACGTCGGGATAATTGCTGTATTTAGTCCAGGTCGGGTTCACCCAGATGCGGACGCGGACGAGATTGCCGCCTTCGCGCTTCAGCAATTTGAACGGGTCGATCGATTTCCCGTGGAGGCGGTAGATCGCGCCGCAATCCTCCATCTCGTTCACATAGCTCAAGTCGGCGCCGAGATAGAGACCGCCGGCTGGCGGAGCGGCGGGCGCTCCGGCCTGCGCCGCGGTGGCAATGGCGGCAAGTAGGGCAGTCAGAAGGTGTTTCATCCGGCCATGATCCTTAGGCGTGTTCCCTTAAGGCCAAGGCTCGCGACGGAAATGTCTACCGGCCCGCGGTCATTGCCGATGCGCAAGATCGCCTGGGCAAAACCATTGAAGGCCTTGCGCTGCGAGGCGACGTCGGGCTCGAGGCTGTTGGGGTTGCCGTTGCCGACGCCGATGATCTTGCCGCCGTTCACCGAGAAGCGGAGGAGGTTGCTTGCGGTTGGCACGACGCGACCCTTGGCATCGACGATCGAGGCGTTGAGGATCAGCACATCGTGAATGGTCGCAACGCGGCGGTCGGCGAGAAGCTCGATCGCGGCGGGAACGCTTGTGGTCTCGCGGACATCTCGGGCTACGATCTGTCCGCCATTGTAACCGATCGCCTCCAGCTTACCCGGAGCATAAGGCACGCGCCATTCGAGGTGGCGGTTGCGCGGCATCGCTTTCCTGCCCAGCGACCGGCCGTTGAGCAGCAGCTCGACCTCCTCCGTATTGCCGTGCGCCCAGACCTCGATCGGCGTGCCGGCGCGGCCCGGCCAGTTCCAGTGCGGAAGCAGATGCACCTGCGGCAGACCTGGCCGCCACCATGCCCGGTAGTAATAATAATCGTCCTTGGGGAAGCCGCAGGTATCCAGGATGCCGAACTGCGAGCTGATGCTCGGCCATTCGTTATAGGGCGTCGGCTCGCCGCGATAGTCGAAGCCGGTCCAGACGAAGCCCCCGGCGATATACGGTCTCTCGGCGACGATGGTCCACCATTCCTCGGCGGTCGTCGCCCACCATGGATGCTCGGTGTCGTAAGCGCGGACCGTGTGGCGCGCCTTGTCGGTCGAATATTCACCGCGCGTGGCGACCGTGCTTCCCGTCTCCGAGCCGTAGACCGGCTGGCCGGGGTGGCGGCCGTGATAGGCCTCGATCTGGTTGGTGCGGTAGTTGAAGCCGAGCACATCGACGACGCGGCCGATGCCATCGTCCCAGCCCTGGTCCATCGCGAAGGTAATCGGGCGCGTAGGGTCGAGCCGCTTAACGTGCCGAGCCATCTCGGCATTGATGCGGGCACCGCGCTCCGTCGCCTGATGCGGTTCCTCATTACCGAGCGACCACAGGATGACGCTTGGGTGGTTGCGGTCGCGGCGGATCATCCGCTCGAGCTGCGACAGCGCTTCTTCGTCGGAGCTGTTGTACCGCGCCTCGCAAATCATCAGCATTCCGTAGAGATCGCAGGCGTCGAGCAGCGACGTTGACGGCGGGTTGTGAGCGCTCCGCCAGGCGTTCGAACCCATTTCCTTAAGCTTAGCGACGCGCCAGCGGTGGAGCGTGTCGGAAATGCCGGTGCCGACCCCGGCATGGTCGTGATGATTGGCCGTGCCGAGCAGCTTCACCGGCCGACCGTTGAGGAAGAAGCCCCGCGCCGCATCGAAGCGGATGTCGCGGATTCCGAAGCTCGTTGAGTAATCGTCGACGAGCAGGCCGTTGATCACGATCTGCGAATAAAGAGAATTGAGGTTCGGCTCTTCGAGCGACCATAAGAGCGGCGTAGGAAGGAGCACTTCCTGCGCGACGATGCGCCGTTCGCCCGGAGCGAGTTCGAGCGACGTATCGGGGAGCGCTGTGTTGGCCGCACCACCCAGAATCGACTGCCGCAACACGACCGAAGCGGGGACGGGCCCGCTGTTGAAGACTTCGGTTTGCGTGTGGATCAGCGCCCCGTTGGTGCGCAGCTCGCTGCGAACGAAAGTGCCCCATTGCGGGATGTGGACCGGGTCGGCGCTGACGAGATCGACGTGGCGGTAGATGCCGGCGCCTTCGTAGAACCAGCCCTCGCCGAGCGAGGCGTCGGAGCGGACGGTAATGACGTTGGGCTTGCCGTCGTAATTCAGGAAATCGTCGATCTCGACGCGGAAGGGCGCGTAGCCGCTCTCGTTCCGGCCCGCGACGTAGCCGTTCACGAAGATGAGGCAGTCGCGGAAGACGCCGTCGAACTCAAGCCAGATGCTGCGCCCCTTGTCGGCATCGGTGATCTCGATCGGGATCCGGTACCAGCCGATGCTGTTTTCGGGGAAATCGCGCCCGATCGCCTTGAAGCCATGCGCGGCGCCGCGATCGGAGTCCCTGGCAATCGGCCCCTGTGCGAACGGCAAAGCGACGGCCCAATCGTGCGGAACCTGAATGTCGGACCATTTGGAATCGTCGAAGTCGGAGCGAGCGGCGAGGGCAGAGTCGCCAGCCTTGGCAAAGGTTCGCTGATCGCGCCCGAAGCCGAAATCCCTCGCAGGGTCTGCCGCATGGCCAAGGTGAAACCGCCAATGCTCCAGGCGGACCCGGCGTCGCGGGCTCGCATCCGGAGACGGCAGCACTTGTGCGCGCGCATCCGTCGTGATCGTCGCGGCCACACCCACAGCCAGCGCGCTGGCGCCGATCATCTCGCGGCGCGTGAAGTCGGTCATGCTTCTATTCGCCCGAACTGCAAACGCTGGACTCGCGCACGGTCAAATGCACCGGCAGGAGGCTGTTGCGGCTCTCCCCTGTCTCGACGCCGTCGATCAGCGTATCGATCAGCATCTCCGCGGCCCGCCGCGCGTCCTGCGTCACGGTCGTCAGGCGCGGCGTCGACAGGCTCGCCGAGGCGATGTCGTCGAAGCCGACAACGGCGACGTCCTTCGGCACATGATGGCCGTGCGTCTGAAGCGCGCGCATGGCGCCGATCGCCGCTACGTCCGAGGTTGCGAACAGCGCATCGAACGTGGCGCCGCGCCTCAGCAATTCCTCGATCGCTTCTTCACCGCTCTCCTCGCTTGGCGCGGCGTTGATGCACAGCGCATCATCGGGCGGGATCCCCGCTGCACGAAGAGCACGGCAATAGCCTCGGTGGCGTTCGAGGAATTCGGGATAGCCAGGCTCCGCTGTGCCGACGAACGCGATCTTGCGCCGCCCGTGGAGCAACAGATGCGAGGTCGCGTCGAAGCCGCCCTGTTCGTTGTCCGATGAGACGGTCGTCCCGATCTGTCCTTCGGTCGCCGCACCCCAGCGAACGAAATGCGCGCCGCGCTCCACCAGCTGCTCGAGCCTCGGCCGGTAATCCGTGTAATCGCCGTATCCGAGCAGGATGATGCCGTCGGCCTTGTGGCTGTCCTCATAGTCGAGGTGCCAGTTGGACGAGAGCTGCTGGAACGAGATCAAAAGGTCATAGCCATGGTCCGCGCAGCGGCGGACCATCGGGCCGAGTAGCGAGAGATAGAATGGGTTGATCTCCGCCCCGCCTGGCGTCCATTCCTCGAAGAACAGGGCGGCCAGCGTTCGCGACTGCCGGCTGCGCAAGCCCGACGCATTCTTGTCGACCTTGTAATTGAGCTGCTCGGCGGCTGCCATCACCCGCGCCCTGGTCGCCTCGCTGACCGATGGATTGCCCGAAAGCGCCCGCGAAACGGTGGGCTGTGAAACCCCCGCCAGGGCAGCAATGTCGAACGAGGTCGGCCGCCTCTGCGTCATCGAAGTGAATTCTTAGCGACTTGAATACGTATGTATAGCCGTTCGCCCCGTTCCGCTTCGGCCAAGCTCTGATACTCTTGAGGCGGGAGAGGGGTTTCACAGCCCTTCGCAGATTTGTGTCCGGCAAGTGCGCCGGTTTCAGGGGGCTGAACACATGATCATGATTTCCACGCGTTCACGTTTCGTGGCAGCGGCAAGCCCGTTTGCTGTCGCCACCATGCTCGCTTCGGCGCCCGCCTGGGCGCAGACGACCAGCGAAGCAGCGTCGGTCGCAGTGACCGGTGCAGCGTCGCAGGACACCGCGGCGTCCTCGGCAAGCCCGGCGCCGAGCGCGACCGATCAGGGCACCGCCGACCAGGGCGCCATCACCATTACGGGTTTTCGGGCTTCTCTCCAGAACGCGATCAACAAGAAGAAGAAAGCGGACCAGATCGTTGAATCGGTCAGCGCCGAAGATATCGGCAAGCTTCCCGACGCCTCGATCGGTGAAGCGATTGCCCGCCTTCCCGGCCTGACATCGCAGCGCCTCTCCGGACGCGCCGACGTCATCTCGATCCGCGGTTTCGGCCCGGACTTCTCAACCACTCTCCTCAATGGCCGCGAGCAAACGTCGACCGGCGACAACCGCGCCGTCGAATATGACCAGTATCCGTCCGAGGTCATCAACCAGGTCAACATCTACAAGACGCCGATCGCGTCGGTGGTCGGCCAGGGCCTCGCCGGCACCGTCGACCTTCGCACCATTCGTCCGATTGAGGCGGGCAAGCGGATCATCTCGGTCGGCGGCCGCGCGGTCTATCCCGACATCGGCAAGCTCAACCCGGACGCCAAGAAGTACGGCTACCGGGTCAATGGCGTTTACGTCGACCAGTTCGCCGACGGACGCGTCGGCGTGGCGCTCGCGGCCAGCTGGGCCGACGAGCCTTATGAGATCAAGGAATTCAATTCCTGGGGTTATGCGGATGCCGGCGGAGGCAATGTCGTCATCGGCGGCCTTAAGTCCTATTCGACCTCGACCGAACTGAAGCGCCTCGGCCTCGCCGGAACGCTCGAGTTCAAGCCGGTCGATACGATCACCTCGACGATCGACGGCTTCTACTCGAACTTCAAGGACGACCAGGTCAAGCGCGGCATCGAAGTTCCGCTGCAATGGGGCGGCGCTACGCTGACGCCGGGCACCGTGAGCGACGGCGTCGTCACAAGCGGCAGTTTCGCCAACGTCTGGAACGTCGTTCGCAACGTGCTTCAGCCGCGCCATGCCAAGCTCTATTCGTTCGGCTGGAACAACCGCTACGACGGCGGCAACGGCTGGCACGGCTTCCTGGACCTCAGCTATTCCAAGACCAACCGCAACGAGCTGGTGTTCGAGACCTACGCCGGCACCGGCTATAACAAGTCCGGCCCGAGCGACACGCTCGGGTTCGAGACGACGGACACGGGCTCGGTCATCACCAGCCATGGCCTCGACTATTCCGATCCCGGCCTCATCCTCATCACCAGCCCGCAGGGCTGGGGCGGCATCGACGCCGCCTCCGGCTCGGCTCAGCCAGGTTATTGGAACAACCGCATCGTCCACGACCGCATCTGGCAATATCATGGTGAGGTTTCGAAGGACCTCAACACGTCCTTCCTGTCGCAGTTCACCGTCGGCGCGAACTGGACCGACCATCGCAAATCGCTAACTCCGGACGAAGCGTTCGTCACGCTCGCCGGCAACGGGGTCCTGCAAGTTGCGCTTCCGAGCCAATATCAGTTGAGTCCGGCGGACTTTAACTGGATCGGGCTCGGCAACACGCTGGCCTACAATCCGCAGGATCTGCTCGATGCCGGAATCTACCGGCTGATCTCGAACAACGCGAACCTCGATGTTGTGGTCAAAGCCTACCAGATCCAGGAAAAGCTCGGGACGCTATACGGGGTGTTCAACATCGCCTCGGACCTTGGCTCGGCGCGATTGACCGGCAACGTCGGCGTGCAGGCCGTTCACACCGACCAGAGCAGCAATGGCGTTACCGCCGACCGGGCAACCGGCACCCTCACACCCGTTGTCGACGGCGCCAAATATTGGGACGTAATGCCCAGCCTCAACCTGTCGCTGCGCTTCCCGTCCGACTTCGTGATCCGCCTCGGCCTTGCCCGCGAAGTGATGCGTCCGCGCCTTGACGACATGCGGGCCGCCTTCCGGTACGGCGGCAACGTCGTCACCATCGGCGGCGTCAACATGAACTACATCAGCGGCGACAGCGGCAATCCTGAATTGCGACCGTTCCGTGCCAACGCGGCCGACCTCAGCTTCGAGAAATATTGGGGCATCAAGGGCTATCTGTCAGCCCAGCTGTTCTACAAATATTTCGACACGTTCGTGGTCGACCAGAACCTGTTCGGAACGCCGTTCGATTATTCGAACTTCCCGCTTCCGACCGGTTTTCAAACCACCGATCCGTCCAACCTCAATACCTACCTTCCGCCTGAAGGCATCACGAACGGCCTGCTCACCCGGCCGTACAACGTGAAGGGCGGCAAGATGTACGGCATCGAAATTGGTGCAACCGTTCCGTTCGGCGAAATCGTCACTGCGCTCGACGGGTTCGGCGCGACGGGCGGCGTGTCCTACACGAAGTCCCGGATCCACCCGTATATTGGCGGTCCGGTCAGCGACCTTCCGGGATATTCGCGGTTCGTCGCCAACGGCACGCTCTACTTCGAAAAGTGGGGCTTCTCGGCGCGGGGCAGCGTCCGGCACCGGTCGAGCTTCGTCGGCGAAGTGTCAGGCTTCGGTGCGAACCGCACCCTCCGCCACGCGCGGCCTGAAACGATCGTCGATGCCCAGGTTGGCTACGAATTCCAGCCCGGATCGATGCTCGAAGGGCTGGCCTTCTCGCTGCAGGGCCTCAATCTCACCAACGAGCCGTTCGTGACCGAGGACGGATCCGGAAACTCGCTGCGCGTCATCGACTACCAGCGGTACGGACGGCGCTACCTGATCAGCGCTTCCTATAAGTTCGGTGCACGGCACGCGGCTCCGCCGCCCCCGCCGCCGCCTCCGCCGCCGCCTCCTCCCCCGCCTGCACCGCCACCGGCGACGCAGACGTGCCCGGATGGCTCGGTGATCCTGGCGACGGATGCCTGCCCGGTTCCGCCGCCCCCGCCGCCACCGCCCGCGGCTGCGCCCGAGCGCGGGTCCTGATTTGAGCTAAAGCCTCCGGCGGCGCCCCTCACCGAGCGCCCGCCGGAGCACCAGGTAAGACGAGTAATGGAAGACGGATCGCTGCGCCGTATCGTCATCGTCGGAGGCGGAACGGCCGGATGGATGACGGCTGCCGCGCTGTCGCGCTTCTGCGTGCCGCGGTTCGAGGTCGTCCTCGTCGAATCCGAC
>Ga0207689_10000191_pt1 | contig 53348 bp, 33 predicted proteins | sample KBSMisM52_FD_184312 | JGI IMG/M metagenome (GOLD analysis project Ga0207689, IMG submission 184312) | Miscanthus rhizosphere microbial communities from Kellogg Biological Station, Michigan, USA - KBS Miscanthus M5-2 (SPAdes) (version 2) | ecosystem: Host-associated > Plants > Roots >...
CAGCCGCATGGTGGAAGGGCGGACTTCAGTGATCATCGCCCACCGCCTCTCAACCATTCAGAGAGCAGACAAAATTATCGTCATGCACAAAGGCCAGGTACGCGAGATTGGAAACCATCAACAGCTTCTGGCCCAGCACGGCATTTACTACAAACTGTATCAACTTCAATACAAGGATCAGGAAATTCCTGCATCCGCAATTTCTCGCCCGGAAGTCACGGCAAACGCTGACCGCTAGCTCGGCCATTCCCAATTCTTTTGGAATCGCCTTGGGGTTTCTTTGAGCCAGTTTTGACCTCTCCTGCGCGTTATCCAATGAGAAAGAAATTCAGGAGAATGAAAATGCTCGCAAAAATGAAAAAGCGTTGGTGGACTCCAAAAACCTTGGGAGTGTTGCTGGCGAAATTAATTCTGTCAGGCGCGACTGATCTCGCGGCACTCACCGTACCCAATCAACAGACACCACAAACAACCTCGCACTTTGTCGGCGCCAGCCATTCATCCTGCACCTGGTAACTCCCGGCTTCGTACTCCGGGAGTCCTCCCTATCTCATTCATAAACAATCACTTAATAAAATCTTTACGCCGTTAAGTTTTCTTTCTCCCACCTGAGCCAGTTTCTCGCTCTTTTCCGCGTTATTGGTGTTGGAGGGAATTGAAGATGGCAAAACCATGGGTTAAGAAAGTCAAAAAAATCGCGGCATGGGCGGCAACTGTGCTTCTTACCGGTGTGATGATCCTGATCACTGTGACAATCGGCTGGCGGCCGGTGCTCGGTGCGAAGTCGCGTCCGTTGACCGACCGGCAGTTCGAGCGCACGCCAGAGAGGCTGGCGCGCGGCAAGTATCTGGTGAATGGCCCAGCTGCTTGCTTCGACTGTCATTCCCAAGTCGAAAAAGAATTGGACAAACTGGCGCCGGGTGAGGCACCCAAGTTCCATGACCTGGGATCAGGTCGCGTGTTCTTTGACGATGGCAAGGCGCGTTTGGTCGTTCCCAACATTACTCCGGATGTGGAAACCGGCGCCGGAACATGGACCGATGATCAGTTCGCACGTGCGATTCGCGAAGGCATCGGACATGACGGGAGAACTCTGTTCCCGCTTATGCCCTATGACGACTTCCGCAACCTGTCAGATGAAGATCTTGCCTCCATCATCGTCTACATCCGTTCACTCCCTCCGATTCGCCATGAAATGGCAAAGAGCAAGATCCCCTTCCCTCTCTCGCGGCTGATCAATGCGGCACCACAGCCCTTGTACAAACCTGTGGCGCGGAACACTTCAGACAAGCTGTCCCGCGGTGAATACCTCAGCAAGATTGGACACTGCATCAACTGTCACACGCCGAAAGACAAGAGCGGTAAACCGTTACCGGGAATGCAATTTGCTGGTGGAGAACAGTTCGGCCCAGATGTTGTGAGCGCGAACATTACGCCGGACCCGAGCGGCATCTCGTATTACGACGAGCAGCTTTTCATCAAGGTAATGCGGACGGGGCACGTGGGAGCGCGGCCATTGCACTCCCCCATGCCGTGGTGGTTCTTCAAGAACATGAACGACGACGACCTGAAGGAGCTGTTTGCGTATCTGCGCACGGTGAAGCCGATTCACCATCGCGTGGACAACAGCGAAACCGCGACGCAATGCAAACAATGCAACGGCAAGCATGGGGATGGAGAGCAAAATGGCAGCCTCTAAGGTCCAATCACTCGCGAGACAGAGCTTGCGCGCCAGACTGCGGCTCTGCCTGTCGCGCAGGGTAAAGGAAAGGAAACAAATGATGGACAACAATCATTCAATATACGAGTTGGTCCGAGTTCTGGAAGATGCATGGAACGGCAGCAACAGCCAGCGATTCGCCTCGGTATTTGCTGAAGATGCGGATTTCATCACCGTGATGGGCAAGCACTATAACGGACGCGGATCAGTGGATGCGGGACACCGGGTAATCTTCGATACAATTTATAAAGACAGCCGTAACCGTTACACCATCGAGGGAGTACGCTTTATACGTCCTGACGTGGTTGTAGTTTTTGTTCGGGCGTTGCTGGAGCTGGCTGATAGCAGAACGATTTCGGCCCGACCCACCATGTTGCTTACCAAGGAAAATGGCAAGTGGCAGATCGCGGTGCTGCAGAACACCGTGGTTGCAGCGGAAAATGCCAGCCCGCTGGAAATGGCACGAGTAGGGGCTTGACCTATATTTACAATTCCCTTAGCGTTCTCATCACAAAGCTATTGAGCTTTGGATCACTGAGGGCGTTGGGGGATGGATATGGGTGTAGATGCAGGTGCGGGTGTAACCCGGCTGCTATTGCAGTGGACCGAAGGAGATAAGCAGGCACTGGAAGACCTGCTGCCTCTGGTCTACGATGAAATGCGACGCCTGGCAAAGAGCTATCTGCAGCGTGAGCGTCCAGGGCACACGCTACAAAGCACGGCACTGGTCCATGAAGCCTACATGCGGCTGGTAGACCAGAATGTAAGCTGGCAGAGCCGGGCGCATTTTTTTGGGATTGCCGCGCAGATGATGCGGCGCATTCTGGTGGATCACGCCCGCGGCAAGAACGCCGCCAAACGCGGTGACGGCGCATACAAAGTCACGCTGGATGAAGGACTCGTCGCCCAGGAGGAGCGTGACGTGAACGTGCTGGCACTCGATGGAGCACTGACAAAGTTGTCAGCACTTGATCCGCAGCAGAGTCAGATTGTGGAACTAAGATTTTTTGCCGGGTTGTCCATTGAAGAGACAGCAGAGATTTTGAAAATTTCCCCGGCCACCGTAAAACGCGATTGGGCCATGGCGAAAGCTTGGCTCTATCGCGAAATGCAAGCATAAGAGGAATTGGCACGTGTTAGATCATGGATACCGCATTGTGGCAGCAAATTCGGGAAGTATTTCACACCGCTGTCGAGCTTCCTGCCGGAGAGCGTGAAGGGTATCTCGATCAAGCCTGCTCCGACGCAGCCATGCGCCGGGAAGTAGAGTCACTGCTCAAATCACATCAGGACGCCGGCGATTTGCTGGAGGTTCCCGCTCTTAAGCTTTCTGAAATGCCCAAATCTTACGCTGACGATCCCTGGATCGGCAATTCCATTGGCCAGTACCAAGTCATCGCCAAGATAGGCCAGGGGGGCATGGGCACTGTATATCGGGCCATGCGCGTGGATGATCACTACTTCAAACAAGTGGCTATCAAGGTCGTGCGCACCGGGCTTGCCGACGATCATCATGTGCGCCGTTTCAAAAATGAGCGCCAGATCATGGCTAGCCTTGATCATCCCAACATAGCGCGCCTGCTCGATGGGGGAACGGCAAAAGGTGCGCCCTACTTTGTCATGGAGTACATCGAGGGCAAGCGCATCGATGACTATTGCGACTCGCTAAAGCTCTCAACTCATGCCCGCATAAAGCTGTTTTTGGAAGTTTGCGCCGCCGTGCAGTATGCGCACCAGAACCTGATCGTCCACCGCGATCTCAAGCCAAGCAACATTCTGATCACGGCTCAGGGTGTTCCCAAGCTTTTGGACTTCGGCATCGCAAAACTGCTTGAGCCGGAGATGTTTCTGCAAACGGCTGAGCTGACGATGTCGCAGATGAAGCCGATGACTCCGGAATTCGCCAGTCCGGAACAGATTCTAGGCGAGCCTATTACCACAGTAAGCGACGTTTACTCGTTAGGAGTGCTTCTGTATCGGCTCTTGACTGGACACTCGCCCTACAAGATCGAAGGCCAGCCTCTACATGCGCTGGCACGCGCAATTTCCGAGACTGAGCCTATCCGCCCGAGTCTGGTGATTGATCGAACCAGCGAGGAAACTGGCATAGATGGAAAACCAATAACGCTCACACCCGAATCAGTCAGCCGCACACGCGATGGGCAGCCGGATGCGTTGAAACATCGTTTATCAGGCGACCTCGACAATATTCTGCTGAAAGCGTTGCGGAAAGAACCGGTACGGCGGTATATGTCGGTTGAGCAATTTGCAGACGATTTGCGGCGGCATCTGGACGGTCTGCCGGTCCTCGCCCGTAAAGACACGATTCGTTACCGCACGGTGAAATTTGTGAAACGGCACACCATCGGTGTTGCTGCCACTGTAATTGTGGCGTTGAGCCTGATCGGAGGCATCGTTACCAGCGCATGGCAAGCACATATTGCGAGAGTCGAGAAGGCGAAGGCGGAACAACGTTTCAACGACGTACGACATCTAGCCAACACGCTGATCTTTGACATGGACGATGCGATTGCCAATCTACCCGGCTCGACGCCTGCGCGAAAAATTCTTGTAGATAATGCAGCACAATATTTGGACTCTCTTGCTAAAGAATCCAGCGGAGATCTTTCCTTGCAGCGTGAACTGGCCAGTGCCTACGCAAAATTAGCTGATGTACAGGGCAATCAATTTCGCGGGAATCTTGGCGAGACCGCGGCTGCGTTGGAAAGCTACCGCAAAGTCTCTACTATGCGTGAAGCTTTGGTTGCAGCCAATTCCGATAATGTTGATGATCAATTGGCGCTCGCGGAAAGCTATCGAAAGTTAAGCCAGATGCTCGTGCTTACCGGCGATCTACAAGGTGGAATGCAGTACGCGGCAAGGTCGCTTCCCATCATGCTGGCCGTCGCCAATGTCAGGCCAAACGACCTCGACGTACTCGATAGGCTGGAAGATGCTTACGAAGTGCTCGGCGACATACAGGGTGGGAATGGATTGTCGGCGAACCTTGGTGATACAGAAGCCGCGCTGGAAAATCACCGCCGAGCCCTTGAGATCGCGGAAGGCGCTCTTAAGATTAAACCCGACGATCCGAAGTTACGCCGTGCGGTGGCTTTATACAAACTTAAGGTGGCATTTGATCTCACCGAGCAAGGTAATCGTGCGGGCGCGCTCGCCAACAGCCGCGATGCGCTGGAGATTTACAAATCGATCTCCGAAGGCGGTACCAATGCTCTATATAGCCGCGAATTGAATGTAGTCTACAGCCGCATCGCCGACCTGCATCTGGTGGAAGGCGATAGCAAGGAGGCTTACAAAAACTATAAAGCGGCACTGGTACTCGCACAACAACTCGCCGCTGCTGATCCAATTAGCGCCCTCGCCAATGATGATGTCGCAACGACATACGCTGGGCTTGCCATAGCCGCTGCCGGCATGGGCAACAGGAAAGAGGCATTAGACTGGCTACAAAAATCAATCGCAATGGTCGAACAGGAAGCCCGTAGCGACCCAGAGCATACTGAACATAAGCGTGTCCTGGGTATGCTTTATATATGGAAAGCGGAGATACTCGCAGCCAGCGGCAATTTGGATAGCGCATTGTCTGAATATCGAAAAACTGCCGACATCTTCAGCGGTTTCGTTTCCAAAGAGCCAAAAGACATTCAGGCTCGTGTTGTTCTCGCAGCAACTCGCGTCAAGATTGGCGATGTGCTGACTTTGAAAAATAATTTGGCTGCGGCATCTGAGACGTATCAGCAGGCTATTTCCGGAGCGGAAAGCCTTGCCCTCTCAGCCCCCGCCAATCATCAGGCGCAATACGCACTCGCCGATGCCTACTCCGGTATGGGCGATGTTTCGCTGAAACAGGCTGTAGACAAGTCATTGCGGGTGGCGAAACGTACCGACTCCTACAAGCGGGCGTGCTCATGGTTTGAAAAAAGCTGGGCCGTATGGAAGCAAGTCCACAATCCCGGCAGGCTCAGCCCGGGCGGCTTTGCTACCGCCGGACCGAGTCTTGTGGCAGACAAACTGAAAAACTGCGATGTTGCCTTACAACAGCTCGAGACCAGCATCAGCGAATAATTATTCTTGCCGCGCTTTAGAACCACCTTGCAACATCTCTTCGCATTTGGCTAACTCTGCGGCGGTCTGATCTGGAGCCTGCGCATCGCTTCCTCGCAGCGCGCCCAGTTGGCGAAGGTCCAGCCAAATGTTCAACCCTTTCTGATAATAAGAGCGCGCAGTACTCAAACTTCCTTTACCGCCAGGGCTAGATGAAGCGGCAAAATGTGCCGCCGCGAGTTTTGTGTAAACACGGGCCAGTTCGGCGCGGACCTCTGTGTTCCCCGGATCAGCGTTAGAATTGGCCTCAGCCAGCGCGGCCGTTTTTGTATAGAGAGCAAGTGCAGCCGTAGTTTCTCCCGTCTTCAGCAAGCCGTCGGCGACGCGGTAGGAATCGTAGACTACATTAGCTTTCGCCCACGCATCCTTAGGATCACTGCCAACTAAGTGTCGATCGATCTCCAAGGCCTGACGGTAGCGGTCCAACGCTCCTTTGTAATTTCCAGTCTTGAACAGCACATCGCCGACGCTGCTGTAATCAATCCCGACGTCACGCATGGTGGAGGCATCTTCGGGATGCTTCGCTCGCGTTTCCTCATCCACCTTTAAGGCATATTGATATTCCTGCAAGGCCTCGACCAGCTTTCCAGTTGCCTCCAGTACCCCTCCGATCTTCTTATGTTCGAGAGCATCGTTGCGCAGATAGTTGCTGCGTTCAGGGTGAGCGAGGGCCAGCGAATGATAGATTTCCGCACTCGCTCGATGACTGACAACATCTTCATTCCAGCGGCCGAGTTCTCCATGAATGTCACCCAGGCTGTCGTAAGCGGCAGCCAAGCCAGCCTGCGCACGTTCATCATTCGGGGCCACAGCAATTAGTTGCTTATGGAGCTCGAGATTGCGTTCCAGATATTTCAACGATTCGTCGAACTTACCCATGCTTTCCAACACAGTTCCCATTCGTAGATAGGCGCGCGCGATCCCAATCAATGACTGTATATCGCCCGGCTTTGCCGCCAGAACACTTTCGCGAATGTCGAGCGCCTTACGGTAGCTTGCGAGTGCGCCTGCCGTATCGCCTAGATTGGACTGTCCACCACCGCCCTGCGCATCACCAACTTTTTCATAAGCAGTAGCGAGTTCGTCTTGCAGCGTAAGGTCCCCGGAAGATTCCTTAGCCAGAGAATCCAGATAAGATAAGGCATCATCGACGATCAGCTTACGGGCCGGTGTGGCCCCAGCCAAATATTGAATAGAGTCATGAACATCAAAAATCAGATCGTGCGCCAATTTGCGGACATCGTTGAATCGCCGCTCAGCGCGGGCGCGTTCGGCTTGCGCGATGCGTGCCTGACGAACAGTAAGCACAATTCCGGTCACCAGCGACAATAAAACCAGCGCCGCCGCACCGACGGAAATCTTGTTGCGACGAACAAATTTCCCCGTTCGATAAACAATTGTGTCGGCCCGCGCCAGGACTGGCAAGCCGGCCAGATAACGGCGAATGTCGTCTGCAAATTGCTCCACCGATGAATAGCGGCGGGCTGGCTCCTTGCGTAAAGCCTTAAGAATAATGTTATCCAGGTCGCCGGTTAACCGGCGTCGTAAGGCCGCGGGTCGCCCCTCGCGGACTTTGCTGACCGCTTCAGGAGTAAGCTCTACCGTGCGTCCGTCATCGCCAGTAAACTCAGCGACGCGATCAATCACAGTACTGGGCCTTGAGGGTTGGAGCTCTGTAATAGCCCGCACGATTTCCAGCGGCGAACTTGTGTCGATCTGATAGGGAGGATGTCCCGTTAACAAGCGATACAAAATGACTCCAAGCGAGTAAACATCGCTGGATGTCGTAATGGTTTCACCGCGTACCTGCTCGGGACTCGCATACTCCGGCGTCATCGCCTTCATCATGGTTCCGCCGGCTTCGACAGTTTGAAAGAAAAGTTCGGGGTCGAGAAGTTTTGCGATGCCAAAATCTAACAGCTTGGGCGTACCGTCTGCCGTTACCAGAATGTTGCCGGGCTTCAGGTCGCGATGAACGACCAGACTTTGGTGCGCATACTGCGCCGCCGCGCATACCTGACAAAAAAGCTTTAGCCGTTCGACCGTGTTTAGGCTTCGGGAATCGCAGTAAACATCGATGGGATGGCCCTCGATGTACTCCATCACCAGATAGGGAATGCCCTCTTCGGTCGTACCGCCATCGAGCAAACGGGCGATGTTGGGATGGTCGAGGCTGGCCATGATCTGCCGCTCGCTGCGGAAGCGGCGCAGATATTGGCCAGTAGCCATTCCGCTGCGCGCCAACTTGATCGCGACATTTTTCAGGTAATGATCGTCAACGCGGAGCGCACGATAGACCGTTCCCATTCCACCCTGGCCAATTTTGGCAACAGTCTGATAGGGGCCAATGTTACGACCAATCCATGGATCGTTTTCATCGCCAGGAATTAGTTCCGGTGTAACTTTGGCGGGATGGTCCATGACCGTCCCGGCTTCGTGGTGATGACGGAGCAGAGATTCCACTTCCTTGCGGAGTTCAGGCTCGGCGGCGCAGAAACCGTCCAGATAAATCGCACGCTCGTCGGGCGCCAGCTCGAGCGCCGACTGAAAGGCTTGTTTGACTTGTGCCCAACGCTCTGGCGTCACAAATAACCCCACGTACCAGGCGACATGGTAAACGAAGGGGTCGGCGTCTTGCCAGACAGAGAATCAAAGGACTTATTCTGGAGCCTGGAAACGGTATCCGACCCATGGTTCAGTGACGATATAGCGAGGCGAAGATGCATCAGGTTCAAGCTTCTTGCGTAGTTGACCAACAAATACGCGCAGATATTCGACTTGTTCGGTGCTGTTGCCGCCCCAAATTGCACCCAACAACGCGCGATGGGAGACAACTTTTCCTGGGCGGCGAGCAAGGTACACGAGCAAATCAAACTCTTTCGGGGTGAGGTGTACTTCCTTGTTTTGCACTGTCACCTGATGGGCAGTTAGGTCAATTTTCAAATCGCCGGCTTCGATAATTTTTGGCTCATCGCCGTCCGAAATCGTAGTCCTGCGAAGGTTTGCGCGTACACGCGCCAACAACTCTTCCATGCCGAACGGCTTAGTGACGTAATCATCAGCACCGGCATCGAGCGCTTGTACTTTGGTCTTTTCTTCACCACGAACAGACAGTACAACGATGGGGACCTGCGTCGTGGTCCTCAACCTCCGGCACAGTTCCAACCCGCCCATGTTGGGCATTGCCAGGTCCGTGATGACCATGTCCGGAGTCCAATCCTTCATGATTTCCAATGCGGTTTCACCGTCATTTGCCACGCGGATGTCGTAGCCCTGGCTGGAAAGAGATGTGCGTAAGACGCGCGTGATCTGCGGCTCATCGTCGACGACTAGAATTCGTTTGTGTTCGCTCATGTTTAAAATCAATCCGGGTCCTGAGTCACTATATGCACGTCTACCGCGGGTGCGTCGCGCAAGAACTGATGTATGGCCGACAAGTAAAAGAACCTCTTCCAACCTTTGGTCGCCGAACGGCCAAAAACCACTTGAGTAATATGTTTCTCATTCACAAATTCAGCCACCACTGCAGCTACGGTTTTTCCTTTCAGCCGAACAAGGGTGGCACCCACATTTTCCGCGAACGCAATGTTGGCATTAAGAGTCTTCTGGTTGTCCGAATCTGCATCCTGCCCCATATCTATATAAACCACATATAGATCGGCATCAATGGCCTGTGCCATGCGCGCGCCACGAGCAATCAAATACTGCGCCGCTGGGTTTGAGCTGATGCAAACTGCAATCTTTTCACGGATCGCGACCGTGTGGCTTGGTTCCTGTTTGGCACGATGCGACTCCAAACTCCGGTCAACGGTCTGCGCAACCTGGCGCAGCGCCAGCTCTCGCAAGGCAATTAAGTTTCCTTCACGAAAAAAATTGTCTAAAGCACGTCCTACCCGCTCCAGCGGATAAATATCGCCACGCTTCATGCGGTTTTGCAGGGCTTCGGGAGTCAGGTCGGCTAGAACGATCTCATTCACCCGCTTCAGCACCCAATCGGGGACTGTTTCCCTCACCTGGATACCCGTCACACCTTGCACCGTAGGAGTAATACTCTCCACATGCTGGATGTTCATGGTGGAGAGAACATCTATGCCCGCATCCAGCAACTCAAAAACGTCTTCGTAGCGCTTACGGTGCTTGCTGCCTTCGATGTTAGTGTGGGCCAGCTCATCCACCAGAACAATATGCGGCTTGCGCGCCAGAATGGCATCAACATCCATCTCCTCAAAGGTCGCGCCTTTGTACTCAAGTTTCTTGCGCGGAACCGTTTCTAATTGTTCGGTGAGCTCTGCTGTCCCTTTGCGTCCGTGCGTCTCAACAATTCCGATGATTACTTCTTCCCCACGAGCATGCCTGCGAATCGCTTCACTCAACATGCTGAAGGTCTTGCCTACTCCGGGAGCATAGCCAAGAAAAAGTTTGAAGATACTTCCTTTCTTCTCCGGGACGGCTTCTTGCAACCATTGCTCTGGAGTTTTCGTCATTGGGTCTTTATTGTGAGCGAACAAACCAATCTTGTCGAATGTCGGGTACAATCGGGCACGTGAAATTTCGTGAACGATCAGTTGCCGGTTACATTTTTGCCGCGTTCTTTGTGTGCGGAATTTCTTATGTTTACCGCAATTGGTTTCACGTAAATCCAACCACAGTAGCCCTGACATTTTTGCTCGGAGTGCTTGCCGTCTCTGCTATTTGGGGTCTCCAGCATGCGGTTGCACTGTCGATCGCCGCAGCGGCGGCATTTAACTATTTCTTCCTGTTCCCCGTCGGCACTTTCACGATTGAAGATCCGCAAAACTGGGTCGCCTTGGCTGCATTTCTCGTAACCGCGGTGATCGCCAGCCAGTTATCGGAGCGCGCACGCCGCGAAGCCATCAACGCCAACGAACGGCGCCGCGAAGTGGAACGGCTCTACGCATTCAGTCAGCAGCTACTCTCCAGTGACAACGTGGCCGAAGTCTTAAATCGGATCCCCAAGTACGTGGTCGAGTCTTTTGACGTAAAATCCGCAGCTGTTTCACTGTCGAATCGTCCGGACGTCTACCGCTCGGGAGTAGAAACAGATGGGCTTACATTACAAGATCTACAAATGGTTTGCATGCGGGGCGAACCGAAGTTTGATGCTCAGAGTCAGCGCGCATTTATGCCTTTAAGAACGGGCGTGCGAGTAGTCGGCAGCTTTGGGGTTTCCGGGGTTATTCCTTCGCGCCAAACGCTCGATGCATTGGGCAGTCTGATCGCAATCGCCATTGAGAGAGCGGGGACTGTGGAAAAGCTGGCGCGGGCAGAAATCGCGCGCGAATCCGAACAGCTGCGTTCCGCATTGCTGGACTCGCTCACTCACGAATTCCGCACGCCATTGACCGCAGTTAAGGCTTCGGTGACTTCGCTGTTAAGCAGCACTTCCATTGACAATGCACAACGTGTGGAATTGCTCACGATCATCAACGAGGAGAGTGATCGGCTCAATCGTCTGGTAGGAGAGGCCGCAGAAATGGCCCAGCTTGACGCGCATAGCGTACAGCTCAATCTTCACTCTTATGCCATCCGCGAAGCCGTCGATGAAGCCATGGACCAATCGAAGCAGGCCTTGCGGCATCACCCCGTAAAGATCGCCCTTCCTGACGATCTGCCTATGGTTCGCATGGATTTGGCACGAATCAAAGAAGTCGTCATGCAATTGGTGGAGAATGCCGCCAAGTATTCCCCCGAGGAATCACCGATTCATATTACCGCCGAAGTAAAAAACCAAATGCTGACAACAAGTGTCGCGGATCACGGGCCAGGTATTGACGACTTCGAGCAATCGTTGATCTTTGAAAAATTTTATCGGGGTCGCAATCAGCGTTTACGGATACAAGGTACCGGAATGGGCCTCGCTATCGTGAAAGCAATTGTAGAAGCTCATGGCGGTTCGGTTGGTGTCACCAGCCAATTGGGGAATGGATCGGTGTTTCACTTTTCACTCCCTATTACCTAGCTAAGATCCGCTGCTCGATGCCGAACCTCTCCCTCGCAAATCACCAATCAGCTTAAAAATAATGCCCGTCGCAGCCCCCAGTGCACCTACATAAGCCACGATAGCATTGAAGAATTGCTGCTGCGTATAAAGCAGCCATGCACCCACAGCGACCGCCAAAATGATCAAAGACAGCTTCAGGAATTGCCAAACACTCTGGTCGCCTTCCCGCTCCCAGGCTTCGATCTCATCGCGTTGCTGGCTGCTTCGGACGAATCGCCGAAAACTTTCGTTCATAATGCGGATGCCGACCGATCCTTTCAATGTAGATGAGGCGAACTCCCCCGGCCACGGCTGATTATCACTGACCTGGGCGGGAATAATGATCAGACCTCTCCGCTGTAGCTGCTGAATGGCCACTTTGTTTTTGGGGTTTGTCCACCCATCCTGAGACAACTGGTAGAGCACCAATCTTTCATCGGCGGTGCAGCCTGCCCACAGTACGCGGTAATACGAGTCGGCGCGATCGAGCACTTCCCGGACTACCTGCTCCCGCGATAACCCCTTGTAGTCGGGGTATTCACGAAGAATGGCGACCCCGATGTTTCGCAATTGTGCCGTGCGTTCACACTCTTCGACAACGTCGTCCACAAACTTCAGGAAGTCAGGATCAACTGAGTTTTGTCGCATGCCCAGTGCAAACATGTACAAGTATTGACTGGTTGACTCCTCAATCTTCACTTTGCGGAAAGTGGAAAGCAGCAGCGCCCATCGGTCGAGAATTTGAATGGCAGCTGGAATGTCTTTTTTTTCTCCGCTCACTACAGTGTCCGGACACCCGGCGTTGAGGTAATACAGTGGATCGACGGCGGAGAGAAGGATGATTCGCTTGTGCTCGACATGTATCAACTTCTCCAAAAGAACGAGCTTCTGGTTGTTGGTCTCCGCGCTATCGATGCCAAACTCAAAATGATTCAAAGCGACAACTTGGCCGCAATCACTGGGGATATCCCAGCTCCCGGTCGTAGCCATCTGTGCGAAATCCAGCACGAGTGGATGCCCTAGTTTTTCGACCATCAGACGTTTCCCGGATTTAGGTGGCCCCAACAACAGAATGTTTGGCGTTGTGGACGATGATGCTTCGCTACTTTCCGGGCTCCATTCGCTAAGCGGAGGCAGTCTTTCCAGATCAAGGAGGAACAACCGCCGCGGTACAAAGTGTATCCACACAGCCAACCCAGCGATAGCGCCCGCGAGCCACAAGCGTACTCGCCAATCCAGTGCCGGCCAGACGGGTACCGGTGTAAAAATTGTCTCCCTGTTCTCCGCAATGTTTTTTTTATCTGCCGGACTGTTCGCCACCGCTGGAGTTGGAGAGGGCGTCAATCTCATGCCGCTTGCAGCCAGTACTTGGGGAGTACACATGTCGGGGGCAAAGACATCTTTGTCCACGATTTCCCAGTTGAGTCCCGGAATGTTTCTTCGGGTGCGCGCCAATGCTTCCAATTGGGCTGCGAATGGATTCAAAGGAAAGTAGCTAGTCAGATTGAGGATGCCTCTTTCCACGAAATTCGAGGTCAGCCGCTTTGGAGAATCTTGACTGATGACTGGACAATTCAGGAACAACTTGTCATAGCGATCCACGTCCGCGCGGAAACGATCTTCCCCGAAAGAGGCATCGGCATTCAAATGCTCGTAGTAGTCTCTAATCTCTTGCCGGCGGTCTTCCAGTCGTTCAGCCAAATCCAGTTGGCGCGTTTGGACGAAGAGTTTATGGGTGAAATCATAAGAGACTTTGAAGAATCCGGCGCCAGGAACCACAACCAGAATTACGAGTAACGATGCAGCGGCGAGAGTGTAGGTGACCTTCAAAGAAAGCTGGTTTAGTATCCAGTGGTCAACCAACCTCGTGATCCTCGGATAAAATACATACACGGCAAACAAGGCTGGGATTCCCAGGACCCAGCTCACCCCGCTGGAAGCAATCAAAGCAATCAAGACAAAAACATTTGCTAAAACACGAGTACGTTTTCGGCATTCAAGAAATGGGTACAAAGCCGCTGCCGCTGCGACACCAAGCACAGTAAACAGTGCCTGCGAGGAACCGTAGCAAACGTAGCGCTGAAAATAGGCGACGCTCAGTGCCAAGTTGGCAACTACCAAGTGCAGGTAGTGAGATCGTCGCGCACAACTCGGCCAGATCACCTCGAGTGGATATTCCTTGCGGCGAGTAATGTGGATCGCTACAACCAGGAAGACAGGCAAGATTGCATAGGCCATCACTAACACTGCAAATACAACAACCACCGCCATGTTCATGGTTGTAGGGTCCGCAGAATCTTTAAACACGACAAGCGTGAGCCGCGGGTGGATTGCCGCCCTTAGAGGGGTCACCCACATCTTTTTCGTGGTGCCTAGATAGTTGATGTCCAGAATTCCGGTGCTGCCCTGCGAGAACAAAGCCTGGAGCGAATTGTTTCCCCTGGCTTCTTTGATGAAGTCTTCGTTCATGTTCCGGACCGGAAGGCTGTGAAACAGCACCTTTCCGTCTGGAGCAACGACTGCGAAACCGAAGCCTGTCGGCAAGATTGGTTTAAAAAGAGACTCAACCTTGATCGCCAAAACCTCAACTTTTGGCTCCTGAGCTTTAGTGAACTTCAGCAGCGCAGAAGACCTCTGCTGCCATGGCGCCGCTAAAATCACTAGAAACTCGCCCGTATTCGGAGAGAATACAGGATCGAGCCGCAACCAGCGCGGCGGCTCTTTTCCGAGCTCGCCCTCCTTCACCGGATCACCTAGCTGGAACTCGGAAAGATCGTCATCGATCACCGGGTGGAAAAAGGGTTCTTCTTTTACATTCACCCAGGGCGTTGGTTCCGGATTCACCGTGAATTTAACAAGTTGTCGGCCGTCGGCAGCCGCCAGAAAAAAATAACGGAAATAGGGATAGGAAATCTTGCAGTCCTTGCACAACTCAGCATGATGTTCGAGAAAATCCGCTCGGTTTCCGTTGCCGTCCTGTACCATCTGCAACACCGACGGATTGAGCGAAAGCGTGTCCAACATTCTCGTCGCACTGGTCAATTCTGCGGTGAAGTTGTTGTTGATCTGCCTCGCCAGCCGGGTAAGTTCCCGCTTAGAGTTGTCTTCACTGGTCAGCTGATAACTTGCATTTAGAGCAATCACCGTTACCAGTGCTGTCGCTAATAAGATCGAAGCCACGAGATAAAGGATCTGCCGCGATTGCAGTCTCTCCTTCGGGCTCATGTAATAGAACTTGAGCACCGGCCAGCCGAGAGCAAAGATCGTCAGCAGTATCAGGATGCTCCACAGCAAGTAGTTGTACGGCAATGCCAGAGTTTGGGTGCGAGTGTGCTTTGAAGTCCGGAGACCGCACAACACCAGCTTGCGATCCTGCTTCTCCCCGAGTGATAACGCTAATGGTTGTATAAACAAGTCATATTCGGAATCTCCAAGTACGACCGTGGATTGGCTGCTGCTCTGGATTTTGTTGGCGAATACGTTCCCTGCGTTAGGCCCGGAAGTTTGTGAAGCGCTTTTGAACGATGGAATGGCCGGACCACTGTCTTGCAACCATTGCACACCACCCAGGTTCCGGATCCTGACTCCTTGTGGAGATTGCTGATACAGCACATTGCCTTCTGAATCAGCAACCAGAATGTCGTCGAAAAAACCTTCTTCAAGATCATCGAATGAGAGACGGACCAGCGGATCAAAATTGATGGTCGCGCAAACAACGATATCGGCCGACATGTCGTCACACGGCTTGTCAGGAGGAGTAAGCGCTTTTGCATTCTTTTCATCCTCTGCGCTAGACAACATCTCACGGTAGTCGGCGCGAATGCGGAAGTTATTCGCTTCCACCGGCAGGAACAAAGTCGTTGCGCCTTCGCGGGTGGGTATCGCCTTCGCCCTTGGCTTGTGCCAGCGCGTGACCATGAAGTCATGGTCCTGGACCTTGCTGTGCAAAACCTTGTGTATGTATTGATTGGCCTGATCGGCATTTTCAAAGCTGGCGGAAGCCCTGAGAACGTTGTCAGCATTCTTCACATGCAAGGCAAACTTGTCGGCCATAGAGGACAACAAACGGAATGCCCTCTCGTTGTAATAAGTCTGTTGGGATGAAACATATCCCGAAACGTAGAAGGTGAATAAAACGGCGGCCACGACGGCGGTTCCAAATCCCCAATAAAGCCGCTTTGAGCGCGCCGTCTTTTCTCTCGCCCGTGCTGCGCCGTTTTTTTCAGATGTCGCCATAAACAAATGCCCTCACACTACTGCATACAAGACAACGATGTTGGCCAAGTGGGGAATGGCACCAACTGATCGCGAATTCAGCCCTAATTAATTACGGGCAGTGCCAGCGGGTCGTATTCGCGTTGCACGAATTGCGCGGTAAATGCGATATAGCGCATCTGCGCCTGCAACTTGAGTTGGGGATTGTCGGTTCCGCTGACCGAGAACGTACCTAAAAGCGTCGCAATATTCCGCAGCCCTGCGATATTTTCGAATGTCTTGAATTTCAATAGTGCTATGCCAATTTCAGTAATGGCATCACCATCGCGGCGATAGATGTGGCAATAAAGCGTCGTATAGTCGTACAGGAGTTCCTGGATGCTTACGCTCCCGACTGCACTGTCTTTCTGCAAATATTTTCTGCCTTCGAAGACATACCGCTTGCCATTGTCGCTGGTAAACTCGATGTGATAATGCATTTCCGCTTCGGCAGTTTTTGGATTGACAATCAGATAATTGAAGGTGCTGGCTGATTCGTCGATCTGGAAGGTCACTCCAGCTTCTCCTTGCAGCGACCCGAAAGAGATGGTGCCTTTCAAGCCAGCTTCGTGCGCCAGCCCATCAATAAATTCATTCACGTCGCGAATCTGTATACGTACGGTGAAGCTGCATGCAACCCCACCCTGAGGATTACCGGCAGCCGGCACCATTTTCGCAATTGTCAGATCTCCATCTCGGCCCGCCCCAGTGGTTTTCTTGCCCTCGAAGCACCAGCCTTCCATAGTTTCGTCGAAGCCCAGGCCAATTCCGTCCGGCAGTTGAGCATCAAGGAATGGGCGCAGCAATCGCGACGTTGGCAATTCCTTTCCAGCTTTAGTGAGTGTGTAATAGAAACCGAAATCCTGCGATCCAGGCGGGTTGTGGAGAATTCCCAAATCTCTCCCCTGGAATAACGCCGCCACACCGGGGAGCGACCCGGTTAAGTACCGACCAACCAAAAATTTCCCGTCCACCTTGCGAATTTCGTCATGGAAGGGGGTGAAATCATTTAACTGGAAATGGTCCTGCACAAAACTTGGGAGCACCAAGCCTTCCAATAACCCCATAAGCTGATAGCGTGCTTCCAGACGGCCGTCCGGTTGCAAATCGAATTGCAAATACGCGGCTGCTCCCAGATGGTTGTTGTTACTGACAACATCCATGCGCCATGCGCCATTCAAATCTTGTTTTGTGGGAACTGCTCCCGCGGCAAACAAGGCTTCGTGATCGGTGACGGTCATTTCGTTGAAGCTGTACCGCCGTGTCATGGGAAAGGTAAACAGCCGCATGCCGTTAGGAAAATCGCCCATGTATGCACGTCCGATCATCAGGTCATTATTGATCAGCTTGAAGATGTCGTAGAAACCGGTCCAAGGGGTATCCAGATAGCGCAGCAGTATGTATTTTCCCGGTTCCAGCGTGCCGCTTTGGTGATCGATGGTGACTTCTTCCAGAGAATTGCGCGCCGGGATCAGGCCGTCGGTACTGCTGGTCAACCCGATATATTTGTTGCCATCTTTGGAAAATTTCTTCTTGAAGCCGGTAAACAGGGTCACTGATAACGGAGTGAGAATATACCCCTTGGGGAAGAATCCCTTCCAGTAAACGTCGTTGAAAACTTCCTGCTTGGCGATGTCGATTTTCGGCGCCGTGGCTTGGTTTACGACGCCAGCGATCGGCAACGTCTCAGACCGGTGAAAGAGTTTTTCTAATTCAGGCTCACTCCAACTCAGAACATCCAATGAGCTGATCGGGACTGCGACTGCAGGATTGGGTTTGGGATACGCTTCACCGTTTAGCTCACGAATCTTGCGCTCAGCGATACGCTCTGTAAGGGCAGATATGGTGAGAAATGGGTTAACCCCGAGAGCTGATGGAACGATAGAGCCATCGGCAACTAACAGCCCATCGTGAATGCTGCCGTCGCTCGCAAATACCCGGCCGAACTGGTCTACAGCTCCGTGCAGGTGATCTTCCCCTGTGGGGCACCCTCCCAGCGGATGTGCGGTAACCAGGTGCCCTGAGTTGAATACACTCCAGGTCGGATTGGAAATGAACGATGCTCCTAAGGCACGCGCATGTCTGCGCAACTCTTCGTTCATCCGTGTGAATACAACCTGCTGCCCAACACCGTCCCACTCAATGGTCATGCGGCCATCCGGCTCAAACCATGGAGCGTCAAAATTCATTGTGCCGCGAGCGTTGTCCTGTCCCATCACCAGATACAACATGGTGTGGTTTAACGCTCCTGTGCGAGAGTACTCCAAGCCGGGCGTGAAGTCGTTCTGAAGCCTTTGACGTTCTTGCACCTCGTTGCCGACTTTGGTCGGGTCTCCATGGATTGCCGCAAAGGTCGCTTTTGCTGCTTGCACATACGCACTGGGGAATGAGAAGTCCTCGACAGTAATTCGCTGTTCCAGCGGAGCATTCCCGTTGTAGCGAACCACGCCGACAATGGACGGCCCCGGCGGATTGGATTCATTCGGCTTCGCAGTACGGTTCCCATATCCGAGCACGTCGGTAGGATCGTCGCCGTTGTAGGCCAATCCAAAGAAGTCGCCGTTCCCGCTAAACCCGGTGCCCACGGCTGGAGAAACCTTCAAGCCATGCATCTCGGAACGCAACAGAAGTTCGGTCGAGTTCAACGCACCCGCAGAGAGAACTACGTTCTGCGCATCCAATGTGAACGAATCCGCATTATTGCCGTCGTAACGCTTACCGTGTACGCGCCAACCTCCACCGTTTAGTTTCTCCACCCACTCCACTTTTACCTGAGTGAAGATGTCAGTTCCATTTTTCGCTGCGAACGGCAGGTAGTTCATGTAAAGCGTGTTCTTTGCATGGAAGTTGCAGCCACTGACGCAATCCCCGCACTTGTTGCAGGGGTGCTGTTCAACGCCATGAGGGTTCAGTCCATCGATGGTTTGGTTGACGGCTAGATTGAGCGCTTCAGCATGTTTACCTAACTGTACTGCTCGCTTTTCCAACGCCTTGACCTTGAGCAGATTGGCAGCATTCGGGACTGGTACTGCGGCCAACATGGCGCGAGCACGATCGTAGTACTGCTGCATGTCCTGATATTGAATGCCTTTGGGCCAGCCCGTACGCTCGAATACTTCCTGATCAGGAACAATGGCGACGTTCGCATTGATGAGCGACGTGCCTCCCAATCCAGAACCTTTGATGACAGAAATATCTTTGTAGTTCAGAAACTCATAAAGACCCAGAGGATTTGCATTACCGCGTGTGTTCTGAAGAATTCCGGGAAGATCATTGGGAAATGTGCCAACCGCCCACTCCTTGCCTCGCTCAAGAATGCAAATGGAATGCGGCTGCTTTAATGCAGCCGAGAGGCGCGCTGCCATAATGGAACCGCCGTAGCCTGATCCAACAATAAGAAACTTATAGTTCGGTTTTCTTTGTTGCCATGGGATCGATAGCATGGGGCCTCCTTAAGAACACTGCTAGTTCTTACACCGCAGTAAGCGCCGAACGAATGAAATCGGGATGTCACATTTGAATTCTTTGTAAAGATCGCCCACGAGATATCCAGCACCGTTTGTGCCCGCCCTCTGCAAGGTCGCCGACCAGGTCTGCTGTTCGCTGGGTTGGTACGCCGCGGAAAGCCCCGCGGATGCAAACGACGCGGGGATCCCCGACCAGTTAAAAGATTTCTTTTCAGCCTGCGGATCAACAAAGACCGAGTGGCCAGCCGCATTCATAAATCGGCGGAAAAACTTTCCCTTCTCTTTGGGTTGATAGTTATCCACATGTCCCGAAGCAGCTGCGAAAACAAATTTGCGCAGGAATTTTCCGCTAACGTTATCGGTAACTGACACGCCATAGTGATAACCGAACCCTTCGGCCCCGCCGCCAAACCCGGCCGGTTTCGTGACCCAATTGGAGAATGCGGCGGTAAACGCAGGCTGGATCAGCGTTCCTGGGTTTTTGAATGTCTCGTCCGCAAAGCTTTTGAAATACTTGTTCTCTTCGGCGTGTGCGAGTGAGCCCATCCACCCGATTGCTGCCAGCAAGGCAACACAAGTCGAAAACCGCAGAATCATTTCATTCTCCTAAAGCGTTTTTAGAAACTCGATCAGCGCCCGCTTGTCTTCATCGGAAAGTTGCGAGCCGAACGTATGCCCCCGGTCTTCGATGAAGTCGGGAGCAAGGTTTCTGGGCAGCAGCGAAGCCCACAGCAGTTTTCCACCGAATATGTCGCCAAAAAAGCGTGTCACCCAGTTCCCTTCTGTCCCGTGAACTGGAAGTTCATTCGGGTCCAGATTTGCTATCAGCTTGATTGGCATACCCATTGGGACTTCCAACTCGCTGCCGTCACGTCCCACGATTTTGCTTTTTTGCGTTGTGACCAGAATGGACTGCACACCCAGTCTTTTTTCCGGCCACAAAAGCTTTTCGACCGCATCTTCAAACACCAACATGCGCCCGTTGACCGACGGGTCTTTGATAAATATCCCCAACGAGTTGTTATGAAAATACGGCGCAGTCGCCCACATACTGATCAGAGTGGGCGTGCGGTAATAACCGCGGCCGCCTCCAGACGGACGGAAAGTAATTGGTTGTGTCGGGTCGATGGGGTTATACAAGTTCTCGATCTTCCCGACCGAGGGAAGATTCTTGTAGGTCTCGGATGAGAAATTGTCCCAGATATGCCCTCTGACCGCGTTGGAAGCAACAGCGCGAGCGAAGTTTGTGCCAATTTCAGTCACCGGATGACGATCGTCATCCGACAGAAAGTTGTGATCGAGGAAATCCGCTGCCAGCACCGACTGCCGGTACCAATCCAAGGTCTTGGCCGCGTCTGCTGCAATTTCTTTCGGCGGGCGTTTGCTGGAATGACAACTGGCGCATTGCTCAGCAAAGACGATCTTGCCGCGTTTTAGAACTTCAGGATCTTTTGTGATGTATTGAGACCCACCTGGTGCATCTTTCAAATACATCGGCTTTAAAGTTTTGAGGAATGCTTCGGCCGCCGGCATACGCTCTTCGGTGGCACGATAGTCAGCACAATCCTGCCGGGCTTTGTCGATCATGAACGGCTTTTGCTCGCCGATTCCCTCAACCGCATCATGCAGGCTAAGCCAATACTGCGAACACATGCCGATGTTGACGTAAACGCGCAATGAAGCGCCCGCCACACCGATGGAATCCGCTCCATCCTTCAAAACGTGATGGACGGCCAGTGTGGTACCGTCACGCATCTTCTCGTCATGAAAAGGACGGTCTGCCAAATTGAAAATAGAGTTGATTGCGTTGGGGTTATAAATGTGATCCGTGGCAACGCGGGATGTATCGGAAGTCCCGGCGGGCTGGCGATTAGCAACATGCCAGCGAAAATCGTCGGGCTTTAGATTGAGCAAGAATAATTTGCCTTCTTCCAAATACTGGTTCCCGAGTGCCGGAACTATGTTTTTCCAGTGCGGATGTTCCGGATCCTCAGGTGGGTTCTGTGGATTAAAAGCGTTGTGGCAATAACCACACGTCATCCCGACTAAATAAGGCGGTTCGACGTTCTTGGGATTCTCAAGATATTTTTGCAGCGACCACTTGGATTTATCAAAGTCCGGGTTGGGAAACTTGCGCAGCCCCATGACTCCGGTGGGCTCACCCGGAATATCTACGACACCTTCGCTAGGGCATTTGTCGAACCACAGTCCGTATTCATCGGGCGCCGTGGCCTTGGTGCACCCAGGTTCTGTGATCACACCAAGATCGCGGAAGCGAGTGCCGTTACGGCGAGAATCAACGTATTGGAGCAAGTCAGTGGCGCCGTTGGTGATGATGGCGATTTGCCGCCACAGACGCTGATCTCCAGCCGCCCACAGATACCATGTGTCGCGTCCGCGACGCTCCAGCGGAGTGAGCTTAGAACCGCCGTAGTTGTAGGTATCGTCCGCCGGATTTTGTGCCGCCCCGGTTACGACCAAAACTAATATCGTCAGAGCAACAACAGATTTGATCGTGCGCTTCATAGTTCTAACCTCTAAATTGCTCGGTTTTTACGGAATGTAGGTGTCCCAAAGCGATCCCATAAAGAACCGAAGATACTTACCAATGCCCCGGGCTGTATCGAAGGGAGACTTGGCGTTCAAAACTTTCATGTTGCGCACGAGATCCGCGATTGCAGCCGGACCGAGAATAAGAATTCCCGCGCCCACGATGGGGCCGCTATCGTCATTTCCGTCATGCAACACACTGTAGAGTGTGGTTGTCTCCTTCAGGACCTCTGGCCCATGCTCGTGATGGACAAATTTTTTGCCGGCAAAGTAGTAGCTCTTCCCGCCCTGCGAGATGCGAGTCTCGTAGATCATGGTTCTCTCTTGCCGTGCTGCGCCTGGGCTTAAAAGATTGAGCTTGCTGCTGTCACCAGGGATTGCCACACCCCAGGGCGTGAACTGAATACTGGCGTCGAGTTTGCCTGCGTGATTTCCGTCCTCAATGAAGGCATCGAGATTATCGATGGTGCACTTTGCCTGCAGGCTCATGGTTGTCTTTTCTTTCTTGCCCCGGTCCGCACCAGCCTGGGGATCGGTTTCTCCGAGCGCAAAAGCTCCTGACATCACTTCGTTGAATTGCAAACCCAATGGGTCGCCTGGCATTTCGTCCTCCGCTTAAAAGTGAAATTGGCAAAAATCCGGCTTAGTCAACCTGGCCAGATCCACCAAAGAGACGTCGTATATCCGACATGCTGGGGAAACGCCTTCCCACCTGCCTCGCCTCGGCGGACAGATGTCGCTGATTTCCCTCAGAGTATGGTGTGGTTGAGAGGCGTAACGTATCACAAATAGTAAGCAGAAAGAAAACAAAAAGATTGATACATTCATACACAGCGCAGGGAAAAACCCTTGACACGGATGTAAAAAGTAGTAATCTGCGGTTTCCCTCCAAAAACTCTGGCCCCCAAATTCTACGCACGTAGGACAAAACACATGTACGACGTCATCGTGATCGGAAGTGGCTTTGGCGGTGCAATTACAGGGTGCCGGTTAGCAGAAAAAGGATTGAAGGTACTCATCCTCGAGCGGGGACAGTGGTGGGACAAGAACACTTATCCGCGCAAACCCGGGGATGCCTGGATTTGGGACAACAGCAACCCGGAAAAGATGCACGGCTGGCTGGACATGCGGCGCTTCCCACATATGGCGGTCGCGCAGGGCGCCGGAGTTGGCGGAGGGTCTCTCATCTACGCCAACATCTCCTGTAACGCTCCACAAAATGCTTTTGATCAGGGATGGCCCGCAGCCATTACCTACAATGGGCTGTTGCCTTACTACGACCGCGTGGCAAAATTCATGAACGTGCAGAAGGTTCCTCTCAACCAATGGAACCCTCGCATGAAACTGATGCAGGAAGGCGCGACCAAAGCAGGCTTTGGCAGTCGGTTTGATCAGCTGGAACTGGCGGTCACATTCGATCCCAATCTGAATTACAACTTCAATGATGCGCCGAAAGAATCAAACAGCAAGGAAATCACCAACGCCCAGGGTGTGAAGCAAGGCACGTGTGCGCATCTGGGGCAATGCGATATCGGCTGCCCGGTATACGCCAAAAATACGCTCGATAAAAATTACATCCCCTGGGCCATGAAAAAGGGTGCCGAGGTTCGTGAGCTTAGCCTGGTGGGCAACATCGAACCGATTGTCAACGGATACAAGATCCACTACAGCGATTTGAAAGCCCATTCCATGGATCGCACCGAGACAGCAACCCGTGTGATTGTTGCTTCCGGTTCGTTAGGATCCACGGAATTATTACTCCGCTGCAAGAACGTCACCAAAACCCTGCCCAACATCAGCGGAACTTTGGGCCAAGGCTGGAGCAGCAACGGCGACTTCCTGACTCCCGCATTTTATTTTGGCCGCACCATCAATCCCGACCGCGGTCCGACGATCTCCACCAGCATCAATTTCCTTGACGGCATTCAGAACGGACAAAAATTCTGGATCGAGGATGGCGGCATTCCCAATCTGTTCAGTGGGTACTACAAAGACATTTCCGCCCGGCTGGCACAAAATCCCGGCCAGCAAAGCCTGTTCGAAGGCCTGCAAGCCGCCAATATCATCCAGCACCTTATCAATCTCTCCACGAGCCTTGATCTGTTCAAAAACATCATGCCGTGGTTCGCTCAAGGCGTAGATGCGAGCGATGCACAGCTGTTGTTAGACCAGAAAGGCAAACTCGACATGAAGTGGGACATTACCAAGTCCCTGCCCATGTTTAATGAAATCGCCTCCATGCACAAGAAACTCTCCGATGCAACCAGTGGACATCCCATCCCTAATCCCGCCTGGGACCATGCGCGCGATCTGATCACTCCTCACCCGCTCGGTGGTTGCCGCATGGCGGATAGCGCAGCAGATGGAGTCGTGAACGATAGAGGCGAAGTTTTTGGATATAAGAATCTTTTTGTGGCCGACGGCGCCATCATCCCCCATGCCCTGGGAGTGAATCCCTCGCGCACCATAGGCGCACTGGCAGAAAGAATTGCCGAACTGATGCAATAACGGACACACCTGTGGCCAAAGCTCGCTCAACTAAAAAACCAATGAACGATATAGGTCGAATACCGCAACCCAAGCGTCCAGTATTCAAGGATTTTGTCATTGCACCAACCGTGCGGAAGCGTATGGAGGACGTACGAGACAAAAAGATCGAGCCGCCGATCCCGGTAATCATCAGTCTGTCCGAATCGAAAGCCGAACCGCAAAAAGGTATCGGACCCTCCAAAGACGTCGTCCGCAAATTTTTGAAGGAACACAACCGGCCATATCGCGAGAGTGAATATTACATTTTTGCCAACTTGATGCCGGAGGAAATCGAGGGACTAGAAAGACTCTCCGAATTCGTCTATCAGATTTGGACCGACGAGACATGTGGTGCACATCTTCTTCACTCTGTAGATACCGTAAAAGCCAGCGCCAGCTGGAGAACATTTGCTGCATTCGGCAAGGGCATAACCTGGGCCGTGATGGATACCGGGATTCAGTCCGATCATCCGCACTTCAAGCAGTACGACAATATCGATCACACCCTCAGTCAAAACTTCACGAATGACGGCCCCGATCCTGACGACAAGTACGAAGACGACAATGGCCATGGCACCCACGTAGCGGGCATCATTGCCGGGGAATATAAGCCCGAGAAAGAAGGCGACTTCCCTTCCTCATCGAGTGAGGTAGAAAACAGCCCAAATTTGCAGATTGATGTATTGGACGGCCATCCCGCGGGAATTGCTCCGCGAACGAAGCTGGTTGCGATCAAGGTCTTGGACGCCAATGCAAGCGGCCCCGTGTCCAATATCATTCGTGGACTGGAGTATCTCCGCAAGCTGAATGAGGTTGGTCATGCGCGAAAAATTGATGGAGTGAACATCAGCCTCGGCTATGACTTCGATCCTAAGTGGTATGGCTGCGGATACAGTCCTCTATGCCAGGAAGTAACACGCGCTGTGCGGGCTGGTTTGATTGTCGTGATCTCGGCGGGTAACTCTGGCTATGGCGTCACTACGCTGAATAATGGCGCACAAGTCCCCATCTGGAACGATCTTTCGATTGCAGATCCGGCAAATACGGAAGAGGCCATCGCTGTTGGGTCGTCCCACAAAAGTTCTCCTCACATGTATGGTGTTTCCTATTTTTCCTCCAAAGGTCCAACCGGCGATGGGCGCATGAAACCTGATCTGGTGGCACCTGGAGAAAAAATCATATCGTGCGCCCTGTATAAACCCGGGGCCCAGGCCGCCTACCGAGAAGACAGCGGCACCAGCATGGCCGCGCCACACGTTTCGGGGGCAATCGCGGCGTTTCTTTCAGTTCGCACTGAGTTTCGCGGAGAAGCGCGGATGGTGAAGGAAATCTTTCTGAAATCTGCCATGGACTTGGGCCGGGAGAAAGCATTTCAGGGAGCCGGCCTGGTCGATCTAATGAAAGCGTTAATGTCTGTTTAAGTGAGGTTTGTATGCCCGACAAGATGCAAGTTCGTGATCCTCTTCTTTCCATTTGGCAGTCAGCCGTTGATGAGATTGCCGCAAAGAGGACAGCCTCTACCAATGTCCTGTCCGTAGGGAGTTCTCCGCGGCGCATCAAGCGTCCTGATATGACCAACCCTATGATGAAGACCGCGACCCAAATCGCGCTCGCGGCAGAGGAAAAATCCAGGAAAGCAAAAACTTCGGGCGTGCAGAATATTCCCGCGCCTCCAACCGGCGTGGCCGTACAAACACTTGGGGTCCAGGAGGTGATCAACCACTGCGGTGGGTTGGCAGCGGACCAATTAAAGAGCATTGCGGACCTGTTTGTATCGGGAGATACCAAGAAAGTGACCGACTACTGGAACGCATTGCACGCCAAAATGAGTTCCTGCGATCCCGGCTGGACAGAGGCGCTGGCAAAATACTTCGAGTACTACAAACTGTCGCATGGGAGTATTCCATATCGTAATTATCAGGCCCTGGATTGGTTCATCTATGATCGCCTTCCTCAAGATCGGGATACGGCTCGTATTGCAATCATCGGCGACTGGGGCACCGGCCAGCCTGAGGCGCAGGACATCCTGAAACAGATTGCGAAGAAGTCACCAGATTGTGTGATCCATCTCGGCGACGTGTATTACTCTGGCACTGATTTCGAAATGCAGAATTACTTTTTCAGTTACTGGTCGGACATTCTCGATCTGCATGATTTCCCGCAAAGATCCACGTTTAGTCTGGCCGGCAACCACGACATGTACTCTGGCGGGGCCCCATACTACAGCATGATCGACAAGCTGGGCCAGGGAGCAAGTTATTTCTGCTTGCGCAATAAAAACTGGCAGTTTCTGGGTATGGACACTGGTTATCACGACCACGATCTGACAGGCAATATGCCACCCACCTATTTGCAGGACTCAGAGATCAAATGGCTTGAACACAAAGTTGCCAATGCTCAGGGACGCAAGACCGTGTTGCTATCCCATCATCAACTCTTCTCCGCCTTCGAAGGTTTCGAGGGAGGCCCCGTCAACAAACATCTGGCGGACAACCTGAAGAACGTGCTTCCGGCCACCGCGATGTGGTTTTGGGGACACGAACACAATCAATGTATTTTCGACAAATATCAGGGTGTCTACGGGCGCTGTATTGGTCACGGCGCCGTGCCGGTGGGAAGCGATGAGAATTTGAAGATCTCATTCTCCGAAGTACCGCTTAAGAAAGTAACCTTGGGCACGACTGGCCTGTTTTACAACCACGGCTACGTCATCATGGATTTAAACGGACCTGAGGCGCTGATTTCCTACTATCAGGACACCGACGAAAACAAAGCGGTGTTTCAGGAGAAAATTGCTGCTGACGGTTCTGTTTCCGATGTGAACTAGGGTGCGGCTAGTCAGTTCCGGTGGGAAGCAGTTGTTGGGAATGGCGACTGCCCTTGATCCCTTTGATCCACAGGCGGAAGCGATCTAAATAGATATAAACCACAGGCGTGGTAAACAAGGTCAGCGCTTGGCTCACAATTAATCCGCCTACAATCGTAATGCCGAGAGGCCGCCGCATCTCTGAGCCCGTTCCTGTCCCCAAAGCGAGCGGCAAACCGCCTAACAGTGCAGCCATCGTAGTCATCATGATGGGACGGAAGCGTAGAATGCAGGCTTCATAAATCGAATCGCGGGAGTTCTTCCCTTTCGTGCGTTCGGTCTCAAGGGCGAAGTCGATCATCATGATGGCATTCTTTTTCACGAGTCCAATCAGCAGAATGATGCCGATCAGGCCAATGACATTGAGTTCATCATGCGCAATTAGCAATGCCAGCAGCGCGCCTACTCCGGCCGAAGGCAAAGTCGAAAGAATGGTGATGGGATGAATATAACTTTCATACAACATTCCTAGCACGATGTAGACCGTAGCCAGCGCCGCAAGAATGAGTATCCATTGATTCGACTGTGAACTCTGGAATGCTGCTGCTGTGCCCTGGAAGCTTCCGGTCACCGTAGCCGGGAAGCCAATCGAACGCTCCGCCTGGTCAACCAGCTCAGTTGCCTGCCCCAAGGCCACGCCCGGAGCGAGATTAAATGACAAAGTCACCGACGGATATTGTCCCTGATGGCTGACGGCCAACGGAGTATTCGAAGGACCGAAGTGCGCAAATGAGGACAACGGCACCGCCGTTCCGTTAGCGGCGCGGACATAGATGTGCTGCAAAGCGTCCGGACTACGGGAGTATTCAGGAGCGACTTCCATCACCACGTGATACTGATTCAGCTGGCGATACATGATGGAAACCTGCCGCTGGCCAAACGCATCGTAGAGCGCGTTATCGATATCCCCAGCCGCCACGCCCAATCTCCCCGCAGTATCGCGATCAATCACTACGGTAGCTTCGAGCCCCTTGTCCTGCTGGTCGGTATTCACATCGCGGAGTTGCGGCATCGAGCGCAGCTTTTGCAGAAGACGCGGAGCCCATTCGTTCAATTCGCTCAAATGTTCGCCTTGCAGCGTGTACTGGAATTGCGCCTGGCTCTGACGACCGCCGATGGTAAGGTCTTGCGCTGACTGCATGAACAACGTTGCGCCAGGGACCACAGCCAATTTCCTGCGTAGACGTGCGATCACCTGATCAGCAGAGATTTTGCGCTCCTCAATCGGCTTTAGGGTGATGAACATTCGTCCTTGATTGGAGGACGTATTGCCACCCGCAAATCCCACGATCGTTTCTACCGCTGGGTCCTGCATCACGAGATTCACGAACTGGGTCATTTTTTCCCTCATAGCGTCGAAGGAAATGTCCTGCGCGGCTTGCACCGAGCCTTGAAGACGACCTGTATCCTGCTGCGGGAAAAATCCTTTGGGAACGATGATGTAGAGGTAAACGCTGACCGCGATCGTAGCCAAGGTGATCAACAACACCGCGGGCTGAAAACGCAAAACCCACTGAAGACTGTGCTTATAGATAGTCAGGATGGTGTCGAATACCTTTTCGCTGAAGCGGTAGATTCGGCCATGCTTGTCCTCATGGAGCGGCCGCAACAACTTTGCGCACATTGTCGGAGTCGTTGTCAGCGAGACCAACAGCGAAACCGTGATCGCAATACTCAGAGTAACGGCAAATTCTCGGAACAGCCGGCCCACAATTCCGCCCATGAGCAAGAGCGGGATGAACACCGCGATCAGCGACGTGCTCATGGAGAGCACGGTGAAGCCTATCTCCCGAGCACCGCGGAATGCCGCTTCCACAGGGCCCATGCCTTGTTCAAGGTAGCGGGTAATGTTCTCCAGCACGACGATGGCATCGTCTACGACAAATCCCGTCGAAATAGCCAAAGCCATGAGTGAAAGATTGTCGAGGCTGTAGTCGAGCAGATACATCACTCCGAATGTTCCGACCAGCGACAGCGGAACGGCAACGCTGGGAATCAAAGTCGCGCGGAATGTCCGCAGGAATGCGAACACCACCAGAATCACCAGGATGACCGAGATGATGAGCGTGATTTCAATGTCACGCACGGACGCGCGCACGGTGGTTGTCCGGTCCATAACTACGCCGACGTCAATCGCGGGAGAAATGGAAGACTTCAATACCGGGAGTTCTGCTCTAACGCGATCCACCGTCGCGATAATGTTGGCGCCGGGTTGGCGGAAGACAATCACGAGGACTGCAGGCTTGCCTTGAGCCAGTCCGATTACGCGCGTGTCCTCGACCGAATCCTGCACATCGGCAACATCTCCCAGGCGAACGGCGGCGCCGTTGTTGTAGGAAACAATCAGTTTTCGATACTGTTCCGCGCGAAACAGCTGGTCGTTGGCGTCAATCGTCCATTCATTGGTTGCATCAGCGATTGCTCCTTTGGGACGATTCGCGTTGGCAGAGCTCAAAGCGGTGCGGACGGTATCGAGCCCGACACCCAGCTTGTTAAGCAGGGTCGGGTTCACTTCGGCGCGCACCGCCGGGCGCGCGCCGCCTCCAACAAATGTTTGGCCGACGCCTTCGATCTGGGCCAACTTCTGCGCTAGGATGGAATCCGCTGCGTCGTACATGGCGGGAAGCGTAATGATGTCGGACGTCAATGCCAGAATCATGATCGGCGCGTCTGCCGGATTGACTTTACGGTATGTCGGATTCCCGGGAAGGTTGGCCGGCAACTGGCTGCGGGCGGCGTTGATTGCGGCCTGCACGTCGCGTCCAGCCGCGTCGATATTGCGATTCAGATCAAACTGCAACGTAATATTGGTCGAGCCCAACTGGCTACTCGAGGTCATCTGATTGACGCCGGCGATGCGACCAAACTGCCGCTCCAGCGGCGTTGCAACGGCAGACGCCATGGTGGACGGGCTCGCTCCCGGCAACCCTGCCTGAACCTGTATGACCGGAAATTCAACTTGTGGTAGAGGCGCAACCGGCAAGAAATTGAAAGCAAGAGCTCCCGCCATCAGTACGGCGATCGTCAGCAATGAAGTACCGATAGGCCGTCTAATAAATGGCGCGGAGATATTCATGACTAATCCGCCGCAGCGTTCCCTTCTGCCGTAACATCAATCCGATTGCCGATCCGGTAGCGTGAGAAGCGAGATGCAAGCCGATCAAACCAGAGATATACAACCGGAGTCGTGTACAAGGTGAGCAGCTGGCTGACCAACAATCCGCCGACAATGGTGATACCAAGCGGATGACGCAACTCTGATCCAGTGCCCGTGCCTAACGCGAGCGGCAAGCCGCCCAGCAGAGCAGCCATCGTGGTCATCATGATCGGACGGAAGCGCAGTAGGCAGGCCTGGAAAATCGCTTCTTCTGGTTCCTTGTGTTCTTCGCGCTCGGCTTCGAGGGCGAAGTCGATCATCATAATGGCGTTTTTCTTCACAATTCCGATCAGTAGTATGATGCCGATCAAGGCAACAACACCAAGATCGTTATCCGTGAGCAGCAAAGCCAAAATCGCGCCCACACCAGCGGATGGAAGAGTAGAAAGAATTGTTATGGGATGAATGTAGCTCTCGTACAAAACTCCCAGCACGATATAGACAGTGATGATCGCCGCCAGAATCAGCCAGGGCTCGGATGACAGAGAATTCCGGAAGGCCGCGGCCGTCCCCTGAAAACTGGTATGAACACTGGCGGGAAGATGAATCTCTGCTTCCGCTTCATCGATAGCCTTGGTCGCTTCACCCAGCGAAATGCCCGGAGCAAGATTGAACGAAATGGTAACCACCGGGAACTGTCCCTGGTGGTTAATCGCTAACGCAGTATTGTTCGATTCGAAATGGCTGAATGCAGAAAGAGGGACCTGCATACCTGTGTTGGACTTTACATAAATGCTTTTTAGCGCATCTGGTCCCTGCCGAAACTGCGGGGTTACTTCGAGCACGACGTGATACTGATTGAGCTGCGTAAATATAGTTGAGACTTGCCGCTGTCCGAACGCGTCGTACAGAGTATCGTCAATTGCCTGCGGAAGAATTCCCAGCCGTGACGCGGTGTCGCGATCGATCACCAAGTTTGCTTCCATACCGTTGTTTTGCTGATCGCTGGCTACATCACGCATCTCAGGCAGAGCTCGCAGTCTTTCGACCAGCTGGGGGGCTATCGTCGCCAATTCCTGGGCATCTGCATCTTCCATCGAATACTGATATTGAGTGCGGCTGACGCGGTCTTCCACAGTCAAATCCTGTACCGGCTGCAAATACAGCGTGATTCCAGAAATCTGTGCCAGTTCAGGCTGCAACCGACGGATGATCTCACTCGCCGTGGATTTACGTTCATCGCGCGGCTTCAGGTTGATTTGAATCCGTCCGCTGTTTGGAGTCGTATTGGTGCCGTCCACCCCGATGAACGACGACAGGCTCTCCACATCACCGTCCTTGAGAATTACTTCCGCCAGTTGCTGTTGACGGTGGGACATCGCCTCGAACGACACACTCTGAGGCGCTTCCGATACGCCCAGAAGAACGCCTGTGTCCTGTACCGGGAAAAAGCCTTTGGGCACGACGACGTACAACAGTAACGTCAAAACCAAGGTTCCAAAGGTCACCAGCAACGTCGCGGTTTGGTGCCGTAAAACAAACTTCAGCGTACGGCCGTAGAACTCAATGACCCGGTTGTAGAAATTTTCCGAGGATTTATAAAAACGCGACTGGTGCGCCGGGTCATGCCGCTTCAGCAGCTTGGCGCACATCATCGGCGTCAAGGTCAGCGAAACCACCGCCGACACCAGAATCGTGACCGAGAGCGTTACCGCAAACTCGCGGAACAGGCGGCCGACGATGTCTCCCATGAACAGAAGCGGGATCAACACCGCAATCAGCGACACGGTCAAAGAAACAATCGTAAAACCGATCTGCCCTGCTCCCATGAGTGCAGCCTGCAGGGGCGACTCACCCTGTTCGAGAAAACGTTCAATGTTCTCGATCATGACGATGGCGTCGTCCACCACGAAGCCGGTGGAGATAGTCAGCGCCATCAGGGTCAGGTTATTGAGGCTATACCCCAACAGATACATCACACCAAAGGTGCCAACCAGCGACAGCGGCACGGCGACGCTGGGAATCACCGTCGCGGAAAGATTGCGCAAGAACAGGAAAATGACCATCACCACCAGGGCGACGGTGAGCATCAACTCGAACTGCACATCTTTGACCGACGCACGAATGGTTTGGGTGCGGTCGGTGAGGATCTGCACTTGCACCGAAGAGGGCAACGATGACTTCAGCATCGGCAGCAGCTGTTTCACGCGGTCCGCGACGCTGATAATGTTCGCTCCCGGCTGCCGCTGAATGTTAACAATGACGGCAGGACTGGTATTCACCCATGCTGCCTGCTTGACGTTTTCGGCGCTATCAACAGCGGTGGCTATATCGGATAGCCGCACGGGAGCGCCGTTGCGGTAGGCGATGATGACTTCGTTGTATTGCTTGCTGGTGGTCAGCTGATCGTTGGCGCCAATTGTGAACGACTGTCTCGGGCCGTCGAGCACGCCTTTTGCCTGATTCACATTGGCCGTGCCCAATGCCGTGCGAACATCTTCAAGACTTAATCCGTAGGAAGCCAGCGCGGTGGGGTTGGCCTGAATACGGACAGCAGGCTTCTGCCCCCCACTGATGGAAACCAATCCAACGCCGGGAAGCTGAGAAATTTTCTGCGCCAGTGCAGTATCGGCAGCATCCTGAATTTTGGAAAGCGGCAGCGTGTCTGATGTCAGAGCAAGAGTGAGAATAGGTGAGTCAGCCGGATTAACTTTGCTGTAGATCGGCGGGTTCGGCAGATCGCGGGGCAGGAATGTGGTGGCAGCGTTGATCGCTGCCTGCACCTGCTGCTCTTCGATATCGATGTTCTGATCGAGATTGAACTGAAGCGTGATGATCGAACTACCCAGAGAACTGGTCGAGGTCATCTGGCTCAGGCCGGGTACTTGGCCGAATTGACGCTCCAATGGCGCGGTGACCGACGACGCCATCACATCTGGATTTGCACCCGGATAAAACGTGACCACCTGAATGGTCGGATAGTCGACCTCCGGCAATGCGGAAACAGGAAGCTCGCGATAGGCCACCAGCCCCACCAAGGTAATGCCGAGCATCAACAAGGTGGTCGCAACCGGTCGAAGGATAAATAATCGCGACGGACTCATGGCGCCCCTGGAGTGGGTTCCGCGCCTTGGGAATTTCTACTTCCTCCGGGGCCGATCGCCCGCGGTTCAACCTTCATCTTGGGCTGGAGTTTGTCCTGGCCGTCAATGACCACTACCTCGCCCGGCGCAATACCATTGCTGATGGCAACTGCATTGTTTTGCGTGAGGGCAACCGTCACCTGACGCACTTCAACAGTTTTATCCGGCTTTACCGTGAAAACGTAGGGCCCCTGTGGACCGCGTTGGATCGCCACGGCGGGAATGACCGTGCTGTTTTTTCGCGTTTCCAGAAGCAGGCGAATATTCACGAACTGGTTCGGCCATAACGACTGGTCCTTGTTGTCAAAAACTGCCTTTAGCTTGCCCGTGCCTGTGGATTGGTCAATCTGGTTATCGATCGTGACCAGTTTGCCGGTCGTGAGCTTATTGCGGTCATCGCGGCTGTATGCGTCGACTTCCAGCGTCTGTCCGCGCATATGCTGCGCGACGGTTTGCAGCTGGTCTTCCGGCAAAGTGAAGATCACAGAAATCGGCTGCAACTGGGTGATGACCAACAACGGATTCGCATCCGTCGCATGCACCATATTGCCCCTGTCGATCAGGCGCAACCCGATTCGCCCGCTGATGGGAGCGGTCACGCGGCAGTAAACCAAATTGAGCTTGGCGCTATCGATCGTTGCCTGATCGGCGCGTACAACGCCTTCAAGCTGATCGGCGCTGGCACGCTGCGTATCCAGTTGCTGTTTGGAGATTGCGCCGGATTGCTGATAGAGATCTTTAAAGCGGTCATAATTCAACTGCGCATCTTTGAGTTGGGCTTGATCACGGAACAACGCGGCCTGAGCCTGACTGAGTGCCACTTCATACGGGCGCGGATCGATCACTACCAGCAGATCACCCTGATTTACAAACTGCCCTTCCTTAAAATTCACCTCAAGCAACTGACCATCAACACGCGGGCGCAGGCTGACGGTGTTAAACGCATTCACAGAGCCAAGGCCGGAAAGATAAACCGGCATGTCTTTCTTTTCGGCGGTGGCAACGCTGACCGGCATAGTCTGCTGCCCAGCAGCCCGGGCAGTAGGAGGATCAGAACGAGAGCAACCAACAAGCAGGACGCTGGCAAAAAACAGCGCTGCCATTGGTACGAACGGCAAACTAAATTTTCGCCCAAAACGGGCTGACGAAGTATCGGCTGGCACAGGATCAATCACCTTGGCCCCTTCAGATTCGGCAAGATTTTCCGATTCCATTTGAACATAGTTCGACGTTCTGGGAAACCACCTCGTTGTGAGCCATCTCACTTCTTTACAATAATTTACAGTAACTGTGAACTATTGCAACTGGAGAAAAATCGATAAGAAAACTTTATAAACACAGCCATTGTAAAGAAACGATTTAGGGTCAAAAGGAGAAACTGCGGGTCACTGTTCGACGACTTGTTTCAGGCTTGGTTTGACTCCAACGGCAGCAATACTTGCGCTGTCCCAACCTCCGCCGAGGGCTTTCACCAGTAAGACGGAAGTGACCAGCCGCTGGCCCTGGATTTGCGTCGCCAAGCGTTCATTATTCAAGACCTGCTCTTGCGCCGTGATGACGTCGAGGTATGTGACTAAGCCGCCAGTGTAGCGGGCGTTGGCCAAAGTGAGCGAACGGCCAGCATCGGTGACGGCACGCTGTTGCGAGTCGGATGCCGAGGCTAGGGCGGTCAGTCCGGAAAGCGCATCCTCCACTTGCTGGAACGCGACCAGCGAAGTCTCGCGGTAATTGGCGACGTTCTCGTCGTAGGCAGCTCTTGCGGCATCCAGAAGCGCATGGTTGCGACCTCCGGCGAAGACAGGCTCGAGGACTGATAGGCCAATGGACCAGATTGCGCTCGGGGCATCCAGCAGCTTGCCAATGTCTCTACTCTGGAAGCCACCACCTGCGCCCAATGAAATGCTCGGATAAAAAGCGGCCTTGGCTATTCCAATCTGCGCATTTGCGGCGGCAACTTGGCGCTCGGCGATGGCAATGTCCGGACGCCGTTGCAGCAGTTCCGATGGCAAAGTCAACGGAACAGCTGGCGGCAGCACATCCAGCACGCGTACCGGCGCTTTGAAATTGGAAGCGGGCAATCCTTGTAGCACTGCTATCGCATGCTCGAACTGAGCGCGTTGCTGTTGCAGCAATGCCAGCTGCGTGTAGGAAGAATCCAGCACAGTCTGCTGCTGGGCAACATCCAATCCAGAAACCGCACCACCCTGGTGTCGTTTGTCTACCAGGTTCAAACCCTCTTTTTCGAAATCAATCGCTTTCTGGACGACGGCCAACTCCGCGTCCAGTTCGCGCAATTGAAAGTAGTCAGCTGCGAGCTCAGAGCTGATCAAAAGGCGGACATTCTCCAGATCGGCAGCAGAAGCTTGCAATGATGCGTTGGCCGCTTGCAAACTGTTACGCACGCGTCCGAACAAATCCAGTTCGTAGTTCAGCGTAAAAGGAATATTGAAGACATTTTGCGTAACCGCAGTTGGGATGATGCTCGCGCCGTTGGTTGGACGATTTGCAGACAGCCGTTGTCTTTGCGCATTCACACCCGCATCAAGCTCAGGATACAAACCAGAAGCAGTGACTCGCGCAAAGGCACGCGCCTGTGTCAGACGGGCAGCCGCGGCTTTGAGCGTCTGGTTGCTGGCCATCGCCCGCTGTTCATACTCATTGAGTTCACTGTCGTTGAACAGCTTCCACCAGGTGTCTTTGGGCAGCGCATCAAGCGGAGTCGCCGGCTGCCACGGAACTGGCGACTGCCAGCTCTGCGGAGTCTCTACTTCCGGCTTCTTATACTTTGGTCCGCTTGCAAACGCAACGATATTCAACAAAAAGATCGCTGCGATTAGGAAACCCATCTTCATGAATGCTTCCCTTTCGCGACATTGACTGGCTGGCCGTCTTCCAGAGAATCGCTTGGATTCAGAACAATCGAATCATTCGCATCAAGTCCACTGAGGACTTCGACCTCGGTGCCGTAATCCTGACCAATGGTGACCGGCTTCAAACGTACCTTACCGTCGCTGCCGACAACCGCAGCCCGCGGACCTTCCGCGCGGAACAACAGCGCGTTGACCGGCACCGACATACGCTGGGTGGTGACGTTGACTCCGAAATGCACCTGCGCGAAGGAGCCGGGGAAAAGCTTCCCATCGCGGTTAGGAACATCGATCTCAGTCCGCAGGGTGCGCGTAGCCGGGTCGATCGCTTCCGCAGTGCGGGCCACCTTGCCAGTAAAGCGCTGGCCTGGGTATGCGGGCAGTTCAATGGTCGCCGTCAAACCAGCCCGTACTGCCGGAGCATAAAGTTCCGGTACTGCTACATAGACACGAATCGGATCAAGTTGCGCGATTACAAAAAGCTCCTGATTCGATCCGCTGTTACCGGCATTGATTAGAGCACCGATGTCGGTGTTGCGGCGTATGACTGTTCCTGAAAACGGAGCATAAATATGCTTGAACGATTCGAGCTGCTCCAGGCGCCGCACGTTTGCAGTGGCAGAAGCCAGCGCGGCTTCTCCCTGTGTGTAGCCACTAGTCTTTTCATCTGTTTCCTGCTGGGCGACTGCATCCATCTTCCTGAGAGTCTCCCAACGCTCCGCCGACGTTTTCGCCAAACTCAACTGGGCCTGCGCCTGATCTCGCGCCGCACGCGCCTGCATCAATTCCTGGTCTACTTCGGGTGTTTCAATATCAGCGAGCAACTGGCCTTTCGTTACCCGGCTACCGATGTCTTTGTACCAACGGGCCAAGTATCCATTGGTCCGCGCATAAATTGGAGACTCAGTGAATGCGTCTAAGGTGGACGGCAGAACAAGGTCCTGCTGCGGCGGCTGGGCTTTGGGCTGAATCACAATTACCGTCGGGGTTGCGAGTTCCTCGGTTTCCTTGGCCAGGGCGCGCTTCTCCCCAAGACGCAACACAAGCGTAATCACGGCGCCCACGATCAACAAAACCGCGACCATCACCAATACAGCGAAATTCGGCTTTGGCCGATTCTCGTGTTCAACTCTTGGAGACTCAGTTTCAATTTCCACCGTTGCCATTCTTTCCTCAGACATAGTCATGCCTCGCCAAATAAATCCATCAATTTGCTGCCAGCACTTTTGCTTGGGCACGTTTCACGCGCCGGCCGTGAAAAATGCTGAATACCACGGGAACAAAGAACAATGTTGCGACTGTAGCCACTGACAGTCCACCGATAACAGCGCGCCCCAGTGGTGCGTTCTGCTCGCCGCCTTCTCCCATGCCTAGTGCCATGGGCAACATACCGATGATCATTGCCAAAGCGGTCATAACCACAGGCCGCATACGCGTATAACCCGCTTCCACAGCGGCACGGACCGGGTCCATTCCTTCCTCCATACGCTCGCGCGCAAATGAGATCATCAGAATGCTATTCGCGGTAGCGACTCCCATGCACATGACCGCACCGGTGAGTGCCGGAACGCTCAGTGCCGTGTGCGTCAGGAACAAAATCCAGAGGATGCCGGCTAGCGCTCCGGGCAACGCAGTGATAATGATGAACGGATCCAGCCACGACTGGAAGTTAACCACGATCAGCAAATAAACCAGCACGATCGACATCACCAGGCCGATGAGCAGTCCGAAATAGGAGGACTGCATGGTTTCGACCTGCCCGCGGAGATGCATCTGTGTGCCGCGCGGCAGTTGTGACTCAAAGGGTTTCATGACCTGCGCAGTATCGTCTGCCACTCCGCCGAGATCGCGGCCATCCACACTAGCGAAAACATCCACTGTAGGCGAGACGTTGTAATGAGTCACCACCGCCGGAGTGGTTTTGGCTGTGGCGGTTGCGAGGTTTGCCAACAATTGCGGAGACGCCGTACTCGGTCCGCTGATTGGCGTATTCATCAAAGCTTCCAGTGAATCCACCTTATATTGCGGCGACATGACAGATAGGTTGTAGCTGACCCCATTTTTAGGATTCAGCCAGAACGTCGGCGCGGTCTGGAAACTGGAGCTCAGAGACACCAACAAATTTTGTGCAACATCGCGTTGGGTCAGGCCAACCTGCTGGGCCCGGACGCGATCGACATCCAGGTGAAGTGTAGGATTGTTCATCAACTGCTGTACGTGAACATCCACCGCACCCGGCACGTGCCGCAAGCGGTTCGCAATCTGCTGCGCAATTTGATAATTCTGCGCATAATTTTGTCCTGATATCTGAATATCAATCGGCGATGGCTGACCAAAGTTCAAAATCTGACTGACGATGTCCGCCGGCTGGAAGAAAAACTCCACACCGGGAAAATCTTTTGCCAACTCCCCGCGCAGGCGATGTACATATTCTTCGGTCGGACGATGGTCCGGATTCAGTGCAACCAGGATTTCGGCATCCGAAGTCCCAATCGTTCCTCCGTTGCTGTAAGAAAGGTTAATGCCACTGTAGGGGAGACCAATGTTGTCGAGAATGGTCTTGATTTCCTTCGCTGGAACCTCGCGGCGGATTTCCTGTTCCACCTGGTCTACCAAGCGCGCGGTTTCTTCAATTCTCAATCCGGCCCGCCCGCGCACATGTAAGCGAAATTGACCGGCATCGACGGAAGGGAAAAAATCGCGCCCCAAAAAGAACACCAACCCGCCAGATAACACGCAGACAAATAAAAAGCTGGTGACAAATACCTTCCGGTGCTCCATGACCCACTCGAGCATGCCGCGATAGGATTCGCGTTGTCTGGCAAACCAGGTCTCAAAGCGTGCCTGGAAACGTCCAAAGATATTTTTGGGGGCGTGATGTGAATCCTGCTCGTGTCCGCGTAACAGATACATCACCAATGTCGGCACCAGGGTTCGAGAGAGGAGATAAGAAGCCAACATCGCAAAGACCACCGCCTCTGCCATTGGGACAAACAAGTACCGCGCGACGCCGGTCAGAAAGAACATCGGCACGAACACAATGCAAATCGCAAGCGTGGAAACAAACGCTGGCACGGCAATCTGCTGCGCACCATCCAGAATCGCCTGCTTCAATTCCTTTTTCATGCCGAGATTGCGCTCGATGTTTTCGATCTCGACTGTGGCATCATCGACAAGCACCCCGACCGCGAGGGCCAGCCCTCCTAAGGTCATGATGTTGAACGTCTCGCCCAGCGCACTCAACACGATGATTGAAGTAAGAATGGAAAGAGGAATCGAGATGGCAATGATCAGCGTGCTGCGCCAGTTACCCAGGAAGAGCAAAATCATCGCTGCGGTTAGGCAGGCGGCTGTCAAAGCTTCCTTTAGTACGCCTTGAATTGCTGCTCGTACAAATAAGGATTGGTCGAACAGGGTTGTGAGCTGTACATCTTCCGGAAGAGTTTGCGCCACCTGGGGAAGCATATTGCGCATGTTTTTTACGATATCGATGGTGGAGGCCCCACCATTTTTCATGACACTCAGCAGCGTGCCGCGGATTCCATCCTGCCGCACCACATTCAACTGCGGAGAAAACCCGTCGCGCACGTGGGCAACATCGCGCACATAAATTGTCGTGCCGTTTATGGTTCTGATCGGTAGATCATTTAATTCAGCAACAGTTTGCGGACTGGCATTCAGCTCAACTTGATGTTCTAGCGCACCGAGTTTGGCAGTTCCAGAAGGGAGAATTAAATTTTGCGCACTGATGGCGTTGACCACATCCACCGGCGTCAGATGTTTCGCCTGCATGGCCGCGGTGTCTAAATCCACTGAGATGACGCGTTGCTTGCCGCCGTAGGGGAACGGAATCGCCGCGCCCTCCACGGTGATCAACTGCGTGCGGACAAAATTCAGAGCGAAGTCGTTCAGCTGCTGCTCAGGAATGGTCTTGCTATTGAGACCAATCTGCAAGATTGGAACGCTAGAAGCGGAATACTGAATCACCAACGGCGGAGTTGTCCCGGGTGGCAATAGACGAAGCCCAGTCTGTGAAATTGCCGTCACCTGCGATAAGGCGGTCGGGATATTCGCATGAGGACGAAAATATATCTTCACCACTGCGACGCCGTTGAGCGACTGGGATTCGATATGCTCAATGTCATTCACCAGCGTCGTAAGAGCGCGTTCGGTAACGGTGGTGATGCGATCGGACATCTCCTTGGGAGACAGACCCGAGTAGTTCCAGACAATGCTGATGACCGGAATGTTAATGTCAGGAAAAATATCGGTGGGCGTCCGCAGGACTACAACCGGAGTCAAAAGCAAGATCAACAGTGCCATCACGATGAATGTGTATGGCCTGCGCAACGCAAGAGCAACAATCCACATCGATGATTTTCCTCGATCCTTACAGAAGCCTGCGCGTACGGAAACCCGAGAACTGCGGGATTCCATTAGTATATAAAAGATGAGATGTGAGACGGTGCGTATCGGATCTATTTTTGTTAATGTAAAAGATTGTCATGCGTAAGTACGTAAGAAATAGAAGGGTTGAGACCCGCGGCCCGGGCCGACCACGGAGTGAAAAAGCCCGTAAAGCTGTAATTCGCAGCACCTTAAAGCTATTGGAGCGTGTAGGGTTCAATGAGCTTAGTATCGAGGCGGTCGCCGCCAAAGCACGCGTGGGCAAGGCTACGGTTTACCGATGGTGGAAAAACAAGGCGGAGCTGGTGATTTCCGCTTTTGCCTTTGCCGTAGAAAAAGAGTTGCGCTTTCCTTCCGGCGGACCGGTGTTGGCATCAATTCATGAGCAAATGAAGCGCTGGGTGGTGATTTTCCAGAGTCCGCTCGGGCAAATTGTTGGTACGGTGATCGGCGCTGGTCAGTCCGAGCCGGAGATTCTAGAGGCATTTCGAACTTATTGGGTCGAGCCCCGTCGGGTTGAGGCCCGCCATCTGCTGAAACAAGCAATGAAGAATGGCGAGATACGTTCTGATCTTGATGCGGATCTCATGCTAGATCTGTTCTACGGTCCTCTCTATCTTCGCCTCATGCTTAAACACGCCCCATTAGACGAAACATTTGTGAACACAATATTCGAAGTTGTCAGCTCCACAGTAGTACCCATCTAATCATCCGGACTTAAGTTGTGCCGCACGCGGTAGGTTTGAGAGTTATACTTCGAGTCGCTGGTTTCCCTGAAAAATGAAGGCCCTGCTGCTCTCCGAATACCGTCATCTCGAAATTACTGATCTTCCCTCGCCTACGCCAGCCCCGGATGAAGTGCTGATTCGCGTCTCGGCATGTGGCATTTGCGGTAGCGATGTGCATGGATACGATGGCTCCTCTGGTCGGCGCATTCCTCCCATCGTGATGGGACATGAAGCGGCCGGAATTGTCGCTGCTATTGGCAAAGACGTCCGCAAGGTTGCGGAAGGAGACCGAATCACTTTTGACTCCACTGTCTTTTGCGGAGTTTGTCCATTTTGTCTTCGCGGAGAAATCAATCTCTGCGACAACCGCAATGTGCTGGGCGTCTCCTGCGGAGACTATCGCCGTGCTGGCGCCTTCGCGGAGTTTGTGACCGTTCCGGAACGTATCGTGCATCGGTTGCCGGAAAGCTTAGGTTTTCCGCAGGCGGCTATGCTTGAAGCAGTGTCGGTAGCCCTGCACGCGGTTTCTCTTTCGCGGATAGAAACCGGACAAAGTGCTCTGGTTCTCGGCGCTGGAATGATCGGTTTGCTAACCATGCAGGCGCTTCGAGTTGCCGGATGTTCGAGCGTTTACGTAGCAGACGTTGACTCTACTCGGCTAAAACTCGCTAGCAGTCTCGGGGCAACTGAAACGCTGCTTGCCACCGGCGCCGATCTTGCTTCTAAGATTTCCGATTTGACCCAAGGACAAGGAGTTGACCTCGCTGTAGAGGCTGTCGGAATCAACGATACCGTCACCGCTGCAGTAAATTGCGTCCGCAAAGCCGGAACCGTCACGCTGGTGGGCAATATTTCAGCAGAGGTGACTCTGCCGCTGCAAAAAGTTGTGACGCGTCAGATACGCATGCAGGGCTCCTGCGCCTCTTCGGGAGAGTATCCGCAAGCCATAGAACTGGTCTCGACTGGAAAAATCCAAGTACAACCACTGATCACCGCCATCGCTCCACTGGAAGAAGGACCACGGTGGTTCGAGCGACTTTATTCTCGCGAACCGAATTTGATGAAGGTCGTCCTCACTCCCAACCCGAGTGGACTCCCCTCATGAGCAAAGAGCTTTTCGACCTCAGCGGACAGGTTGCAATTGTTACAGGAACAAGCCGCGGATTGGGCCAGCATTTTGCCCGCGCGCTGGCAAAAGCCGGTGCGGATTTGGTCATCACCAGCCGCGATTCGAAAACTCTCGCCAAATTCGAGGCCGAAATCAACGCGACAGGGCGACGCGTTGTTTCTCTGGAACTTGATGTTCGCGATCTGCCAAGCATCCAGAACATGGTTGCGGCGGCAGAAAAGTTTTACGGGCATCTCGACATTTTGGTGAACAACGCAGGCTGCAACGTCCGCAAGCCTGCACTCGATGTTACCTGGGACGACTGGAACCTAATCCTAGACACAAATCTGCGCGGCAGCTTTTTCGTCGCCCAAGAAGTTGCGCGGCGCATGATTCCGCGCGGCTACGGGCGCATCATTAATGTAGGCTCGGTCACTAGCGTCGCCGGATATGCCGGTTTGGGTCCATACGGTGCTAGCCGCGGCGGTATCAAGCAATTGACCATGAGCCTGGCCGATGACTGGGGCAAATACGGCATTACTGTGAATTGCCTCGCGCCTGGATGGTTCTGCACGGACCAGAATCGCGTTCTCTACGAAAACCAAGAGTGGGTAGAGTACCTAAGCGACAGAATCCCAGTGAAGCGACCGGGCGACGTTCGCGACCTCGATGCAGCTGTGATTTTCCTGGCGGCAGAATCTAGCCGTTACGTCACCGGTCAAACTTTGTTAGTAGATGGCGGAATCTCGACAGGCGCGGTACGCGCGTTAGTTCAGAGGAAGTAAACATTCATCACTTCAAAAATACCAGGTGAGCCATGAATCGAAGAACCTTTGCTCGAAATATGGCAGGAACGGTTGCAGCCGCTTGTAGCCTGACCAATCAACCGCTGTTACTCAATGCAGAATCACCGGCAGAAGCTCCCGCACAGGAAGCCCCCTTCGGCCTTTCCATCATGCTGTGGACGGTTTATCGCGACCTTCCTTTTGAGCAGCGCCTGGAAAAGATGGCAGAGGCCGGATTTAAGAATGTCGAATTAGTTGGTGAATACAGCGACTGGAGTGAAGATGATTTCCGTCGCATCAATGCCAAACGCAAGCAACTTGGGATTACCTTCGATTGCACGGCTGGGCTGAAACATTCCCTGTGCAACTCCGCCGAGCGGGCGGATTTTGTGGAAGGATTCCGCAACATGCTACCAATCATGGAAAAGATTGATTGTCCAACCATGATCGTGCTTTCCGGAAATCGAGTCGATGGCTTATCTCCGCAAGCGCATCATCAAAGTTGCATTGATGGCCTAAAGGCGGCCGCAGCCGTGGCTGAGGGTAAGAAAATCAATGGTCAACCAGTTACCTTGTTACTGGAAACGATCGATCCAATCGAAAATCCCAAGGTCTATTTGACCCACATCGACGAAGCACTGGAGATTGTGCAGGCGGTAAATCATTCCCAGGTCAAACTGCTCTACGATTTCTTCCACGAGCAAATTGCCGCAGGCAATCTCATCGCAAAACTGGAGAAAGCTCTTCCTCACCTCGCGCTAGTTCACGTCGCCGATGTCCCGGGCCGCCACGAACCCGGCACCGGTGAGATTAACTACGAAAGCATCATCCGAAAACTGACGGAACTGAACTACACCGGCATGATCGCCATGGAGTTCTATCCTACAAGCGATCCGGTCGGCAAACTCCGCGCAGCGCGAGAAATGGCTCTGCGCGTAGCTCGTGAAACCAAGAGTAAAAAGGCAGCGACTGCTTAACCAGATGCGAACTACAGCATGGATAGGGCGTGGCTTTTGCCTGATCGTCGCGCTACTCGCTGCGTTTACCTGCTCCGCTACTGAGCAGAATCAGATTGTCTTACTCTGGCCCAACGGCGCCCCGGGATCAGAAGGAAAAACTGGAGAAGAAAAAGTCCGAATTTATGGGAATGGAGAGCACATCATTTCCGGCGTTCATCACCCTTCCATCACTCTTTATCTTCCTGCCAAAGACAAAGCAACTGGCGCTGGAGTGATCGTCATTCCCGGTGGAGGACACCGTGAATTGTGGATGGATCACGAAGGCTACAGCGTAGCCAAGTGGCTGAGTGACCACGGTGTGGCCGCTTTCATTTTGAAATATCGTCTGGCACGTGAGGAGGGTTCGACTTACACAATCGAGGGCTCCGAACTAAAAGATGTTCAGCGCGCGATTCGAATTGTGCGCAATCACGCACTAGAGTGGGGCGTGGACACAGACCACATCGGGGTGATCGGCTTTTCTGCCGGCGGCGAACTGGCAGCGCTGGCCAGCACAGGCTTTGATTCAGGCGCACCGGGCGCAACCGACAGCATTGAACGTGAAAGCTCAAAACCAAATTTCCAGGGATTGATCTACCCCGGGCTTCCCCACGATATGAATCTCTCGGCCCAAACTCCGCCAGCCTTCTTAGCGTGTGGAGAAGATGACCGTCCGGACATATCTAAAGGCCTTCCAGAACTCTACCTCAATTTGAAGGCGGTTGGCGTTTCGGCTGAACTGCACGTCTACGCCCACACTGGGCACGGCTTCGGGGTGCGGGCCAGCAATCCTCCTCCGGTTTCCGGATGGATTCAAAACTTCTTTGACTGGATGGGTGCTCAGGGAATGTTGAAACGTAACTAACCGTGGCTATCAAATTCCACTTGCCAGATGGTAGTACAAATCATTCCATCGTAGTTCTTTTGCAAAGCTGCTTAGCGTCGTGTCGCGATCGGTAAGCAAACATTCAAACCCAGCGATCTCAGCAAAATTTTCCAAGTGTTCAAAGGTTAATCCGCAAGCCAAGGCGGTGTGATGTGCACCACCCGCAGAGATCCATGTCGTCGCCGCAACTTTCAAATTAGGTTCAGGGATCCAAAGAGCTCTCGCGACGGGCAATTTGGGAAGTTGATGTTCAGGCTTAATCAGCTTCACTTTATTAACGATAAGCCGGAAGCGGTTCCCGGTATCGACGATTGAAGCATTCACCGCTCGCCCCGCCGCAGCAGTGAATACCAGGCGGACAGGATCGTCTTTTCCGCCGATCGATAGCGGATGAATCTCAACCGAAGGCTTCCCTGCTGCAATGGATGGACATACTTCCAACATATGAGCGCCGAGCACTTGGCCGCCGCCGCTTAACTGATAGGTGTAATCCTCCATGAAGGAAACGCCGCCCTTGAGGCCGTGACTCATGACCTTCATGGCGCGAACCAACGCCGCAGTTTTCCAGTCTCCTTCCGCGGCAAAGCCGTAACCTTCGGCCATGAGGCGTTGCACGGCGATTCCCGGCAGCTGGGACAGGCCGTGCAAATCTTCGAATGTATCGGTAAAGGCGTCAGAGTCAGTCTCTTCGAGAAAGCGCCGTAGGCCCAGCTCAATTCTTGCAGCTTCGCGCAAAGATTGATGTCGCTTGCCACCAGCGCGCAACTGTTTCGCGACGGTGAAGGTGTCTTCGTATTCCGATACAAGCTTTTTAATCTCTGCGTCCTTCACCCGATCAACCCGTGACACCAGGTCTCCGACGCCATACCCGCTCACCGAATAACAAAGCTTGATCTCCGCGCTTACTTTGTTGCCTTCAGTGACCGCCACATTTCGCATGTTGTCGCCAAAGCGTGCGATCTTCAGGCGCTGTGCATCGTGCCAAGCACACGCAGCGCGAATCCAGCAACCCAGCTCTGCATGAACAGTTTCATCTTTCCAGTATCCAACGATGATCTTGCGCTTCAGCCGCATACGCGCGGTGATGAACCCAAACTCGCGGTCGCCATGGGCCGACTGGTTCAGATTCATGAAGTCCATATCGATCGTGGACCACGGCAGGCGCTCGTTGAATTGAGTGTGCAGATGAACCAGCGGCTTCACCAGCACTCTCAGCCCAGCAATCCACATGCGAGCCGGCGAAAAGGTGTGCATCCAGGTAATCAGCCCGATGCAATTTTTGGAATTGTTCGCCTCAAGACACAACTGAAGGATGGATTCACTGCCGGTCATCACCGACTTGCAGACAACCTTCACCGGGATTTCGGAAGATTTGCCTAATCCACGCGCAATCGTTTCCGCGTGCCCGGCAACTTTCTTTAATGTTTCCGGCCCGTAGAGGTGCTGGCTCCCAGTAACAAACCAAACTTCCAGATTGGCAAAATCGATCATTCTGCGCCTTCCATGCTGGAGTACATCTCATGCCCAAGATGCGATGAGCCAATCGGTACCGAGTACGAGCCGTTAACTTTCCACGGTTTGATACAGACGATAGCTTTCACTCATGATGTTGGCGAACGGCCGCAGTGTTAAGGTCCCACCGTCGGCACGAACCTGCCAATCGTGCCCTGAGGAAGCCACCCTGGTCGCAGCCAGCAATTGATTACGGGTGATACGCGCAGGAATTTCTCCCACGCCAAACAAGGCGAGAGGGCCATACATTAGAGCAACGCGATTGGGGAATTGTTCATCGATCGCTTCCAGACGCGTTGTCATTTCAAATTCGATTTCAACCCGGTCACCATCTTTCCAGGTGCGCTGCAAAGCCAAAAATTTCCCCGGAGTTAGTCCACCCGCGCGGCTGCCATTCAGCGAAACGGTGCTCTTCGCCCCAGCCCACTCGGGGATTCGGACATACACCGTAAATGCTTCAGGACGCTGTAAGGAGAGTTCGAACTTGATCGTATTCTCGGTTGGATAATTTGTGGTTTGCGTCAGCGTGCAAGGAGTATTGTTTTGCGACCACGACAGGCGCGATGGCAAGAACAGGTTCACGTAAATTCCGTCAGAAGCTTTGTAATAAGAGCTGATTCCATAATCTGCGGCCAACTGCGGGAACGTCCCCGAGCAGCATGGCCACTTGTCGCGGTAGTGAACTTTCTTGGCGTTGTAGTTGTAGTCCGCATAATAGAAGCTGGTTCCATCCGCCATAATAGGATTCGCGCCCGCGATTGTGTTGTAGAGGATGCGCTCCATGCTGTCGCCGTAGCGTGAATCTTTTGTGGTCCGCAGCAGGTAGCGCGTGATCTTGAAGTGTCCGTAGGCTCCGCAGACCGTTTCGAAGCTGGCGTGCGTTGTACCCAAACTGGCTTCCATGAGGCCTTTGCCCGGCACCACAAATGCCTCGTCTGGCCCCCATCCCCCGGTGGCATAACTCTGCTCCTGCACCATACGGAATCCGTTGGTCGCGGCGCGGAGATATTTTTCCTGTCCGAGCATGTAATAGGACTGCATTGCAGAACTAAAAGCATTCACGTGGCTGTAGGCATGTTCGCCGGGCAGTACGTTCTGGTTTTCAGCAAGCGGCCCGAAATAATCTTCTTCGATGAAGCGAACGGCTAGGTCCTTATAGCGCGGATTCCCACTGCGCTGATAAGCGAGAAAGAAGTTTTCCGGGAGCGTGTAGGTCTCATCCCAAGTATCGGCAACATTTTTGTGACGACGCGCCCGCTGTTGCAGACGGCTTAGAGCTTTTTCCGGCAGGTACGGCAGAACGGCTTGTGTCGCTTTCCAATGAACATCCAAGGCATCAGGGCACTGGGCAAATTCGTGGGCATCGATCAGGCCGCAGCTAGTCTTGTCGTAGGTATAGGCGGGAAGATGGTAATCCACATAGAACTTCCCTTGCGGTTCCACAGTCTGCCCAAACGCACGCACCAGGCGATGAACCTTCTCCTGTGTGGGTTTCGAGCCGGTCACTGCATAGGCTCTTGCTAAACCTGAAAGATATTGCCCGAAGCTGTGCCCGGGAATGAATGCATGGAAATTATCGGGAGGGCTGAAGTCATCACTGTTGTCGTACCATCCGCCCATGTCGGGGCCTGGGGCAGGCATTCCCTCACGCTGGCGGAACGGTTTCAGTAAGGCATCCTCGTCGAGATGCAGAAATAGATCATGGTTATGATCGAACTGCACGCGCATCGGGCCCTCGAGCAATTGCACCTGGGAATAGTTGAATACTGAAAGGGGTGGAACGACGACCGCTTTCACTGAGTTATCAGCGGCCCAGACCGGAAGATTGCGACTCACAAGGATGGTGCCAGCTGCGGCGCCAGCAATTCCCAAAAATTTGCGGCGAGAAGTCTTATTCATAAATGATTAGCCCCAGTCTGTAGGACGATACGACAATCAACAAAAACGCACATAGTACAGATGTCCCATGTGTGGTTGGAATATCAATCCGCAGATCAACTTATTTACCCCGATATAGAGATGATCCCCTGCTTCATAGCAACGGAAGCGGCTTCTGTCCGGTCGCAGACCTCCAGCTTTTGATTGATGCTATTAATATGGTTGCGAACCGTGTACCGGCTGATTCCGAAGGCCCGGCCAATTTCCTTGTTGGTAAATCCTTTGGAGAGCATTTCCAGAATTTCCAACTCCCTCGGACTCAGGCTGGAGCGATGAGTCCTGCCGGCAAGCACGCTGGCAATTCCCGGAGGAAAGTACTGCCTGCCGGAGTGGACGGCCATAATCGCCGTCACAATGTCGTCGCCTGAAGTCTCTTTCAACAGGTAGCCTCGAGCGCCCGCCTGGACTGCGCGGTAGATTTCTTCCTCAAACTCGAAGCTGGAAAGGATAATGACATGCGGCGGAGCCGGCAATCTGCGGATGACCGGTAGAGCATCGATGCCGCTCATCTTGGGCATGCGCAAGTCCAGCAGCATGACATCAACGTGGCAACGTTCAAGCAAGATCAATGCTTCTTCGGCGCTGGCCGCGGTGCCGACCAGTCTCAAGCCTGGTTGCTTGCCCAACATGCTGCTTAAACCAGCCCGCACTACAGGATGGTCATCGACGATAAGTAGGCGAATTGGTGTCTTTGTTTGTCGCTTGTCCATGGAACCGACGCTCCCAAAATAAATGCCAGACCGATGTAGGCCAAAACGTGCGTATAAACTTCGCAGGCATCGGCGCAATCGCCAATACTGTTGTGCCTTGTCCCAGTACACTGCGAATACGCAACTCTGCGGATATCGTGTCCGCCCGCTTTCTCATACCGCGAATGCCAAAACCTGCGGAATCGGCATCTGCTACAAATCCTTTGCCGTCATCTTCTATTTGCAGTTGCAATGTTGTTTCGTCGTAGATCAAAGAAATGGTCAGCGCGCTCGGATCTGCATGCCGTACGGCATTGGCTAGTGCTTCCTGCCCGATGCGGAACAGCGTGTCAGAAATGCGCACGGGAATGCTGTGTGCGTCACCAGAAGAAAATACAGTGACCCGTATGTTCCCTCCTGCCACCATGCTTTGCGCACTTTGTTCGAGCGCTCGCAGCAGACCGGCCGACTCCAGAAGTTCTGGGCGCAGCGCCGCGATACTGCGTTTCGCCTCCGCATGGCTACGGCGCACGAGGTTGGAAGCTAAATCCAACTCACGATCAATCGCACTGCGGTCGTGAATTTCGCCGCGAATTGCCTGAAGTTGAAATCCGATTCCGGCAAAACTCTGGGCCAAGGTGTCGTGCATCTCGTGCGCCAGGCGTTGCCGTTCATCCAGAACAGCGATGAGCCGCCATCGTTCGACATAATGGTGCAGGGTTTGAGCCGCCATGATAAGCACAAGGATCACAATGATCGTGACGACAATATGGCCAGTACTCCACCAAGGCGGCCCTTCGAGCACTTCCACATCATTCAGCGTGGGCAACAGAATGACGAACGGGGTAAGGTCATGGGTGTATGCCGAATCCACTACACAAATCCCGCGCAATCTCAGACGGCTTTTGTTCTTGAGCCTTAGATACGGCGCCGCACCACTTGTCCCATTGGCAATCGCCTGGAATGACTGGTTCTCAGCAGACAGGTCCAACACCATATTGTGATCCTGGCCTTCCTGCTTGTTTTCCAAGTATCCTTCAATTTCGATGTACTGGGCGTCGAAAGAACCGGTCGCGGCCTGTGAAGCTGTGACACCCATGGAATGAAGTGGGGCGTGCGACCAAAGTATGTGCACATCCGCTTCTTTCATCACCGAGCTGAAGTCGTGCAGTTCGGCATCACCGGTAGCTTCCACTTGATCGCCGATCTGCGGCGGAGTCATCGCATGAAAATTCTGTATCGCCACGCCTCCGGTGGAGTCCTGCACAAAAAGCGTCGGAAACGTTAGTGTGACCACACCTTGAATTGTGACTCGTGAAGTCTTGTAGGGTGGCAGAGCGCGGAGATCGGCGATTGGCTGACTATTGGGATTAACGTGATGGTCGCGCATATCCAGATACAACGGCTCAAGATATTGATCTTTCGCTTCAGTAGCGGAACGCGTGGGATCCCAATCAGTACGTGGTTTCCCGGTCGGGCCAACAACAGGGTCGGCCTCCGCCAACGGGATTTTTGTATTGCCGACTATATTCAGTAGATCCTGGTAGGTGGCTGCTCGTACCAGTACATTTCGCCAGAGGCCACCAGTCTGGTAGGACTTTAACCCAAAACGCCCTGCCTGAATGCAATTCGGTTCTTGCACTGCATCGACGGTAGTCTGGCCGGAAGTCGAGGTCGCGGCGGCGATGATGTTACATCCATAAGCCAGCAACTTCAGGTGATACCACTGTTGTGCATAAACACGAGGCGTGACCCGGCGCGCCTGATATTCAATCCAACCATAACCCGCGCGGCCAAGAATGAGCGTGTTATCTAGATCGCGTAACCCAGCATAGTAACCGTCGTAGGCGTCAACTCCTCGTTCTTCATTCGTGGCACGGATGATCAGACCGGCATCGCCATATTGCCCAAGCAGTTGCACGTCCGCTTCCACCAGGTAATCTTTCAGGCCAGTGCTGCCGTTCATGGTCTTGGCGCCACGCTCGTCCGAGTTGTTGCGCATGGCCCCGTCCACCATCTCCCATGCGCCACCGAAAGGCTGCCAATTATCTTGCTGTTCGAGGTGTTGCGATTTGGGATAGAGCGGCTGCTCCGTAATACGCCACGAATACCAGCGGAAACACAGCAGGATTGCAGCAGAAATCAGCAGAACCCCGGCTCCGACAAACCAGGCGGCCTTCGAAATTGTCCAATGCTTCATCGCTTCGCCCACCAATCTGCGGTCAATTGCTGGCGAATTTCCGGAGAATCAATGTTCTCTCCGGTCATCAATAGCGGTGGAACCACACTTACGCTGGGAACGCTGCGACCGTGTAGTTGCGCATCCATGATTTCCATGGCAATGCGTCCCATGTCATAAGTACTTTGCATAATGATTGAATCGATTCCGCCAGTGCGGATAGGCGGCATCAGGTCCTGATCAAAACCAACCAGTTTTACGGTGTGAACTTTGCCGAACTCGACCAGAGCGTAAAAAGCTCCGCGTGTGGTGATATGAGAGAGTGCCACAATCGCGTCAATCGGCTCTCCTTTATTCAGCAAGTCCTCCGCCACTTGCTGCTCCTGGGGCAGGTTGTAGTAGCCGAGCCGACGCGCGACTACCTTGATGTCGGGAAACTCATGCTCGAGAGTGTTTTCGAAGCTGTGCTCTCTGGCGGTAATGCCGGTCAGCTGCGAATTGATCCCCAGGATTGCAATCGAACCTTTTCCCTGCAAAATTTTCCCGACACGGCGTGCAGCTAACTGGCCACCGGCGACCTCGTCATTCAATACGTAGGAAAGTCTCGCCGAAGGTGCGATGCCCAAATTCGTACCTATCACCACCATGGGAACCCCACTGGAAACAATACGGCGGACCGGAGAACGCAATGGCAAAGTCTGATCGGGAGAGATGATGATCCCGGCGTAACCTCGATCCACGACCTTCTCAAGCAGATCAATCTGCCCGGCAACATCGTCCTCCCGGGTAGGAGCATTCCAATAGACATCCAAGCCCTGTCGGTGTGCTATGTGCGCCACTCCGGCATGGGCAGGTTCCCAAAGGGCGGTTCCGCAGGCGCGGGGGATAAAAGCAATGGTATTAGAGGAGCGGCTGCATCCCGGCAGCAGAAATAGGACGGAGATCGTGGCCAGGAGCGCCCAACCACGCGGTGGGAAACCACTTAAAGAGTGCCTATAGTACATTTGTACCATGCGCACCAACCCGGACTCCGTTAACCTCGTACTGCTTTTTGAGAACGTGGGTAAACGTTTACCCAGTGCGCATCCTAGTGGTATGGCATTCCATCTGTCAACCCTTTAAGACGCGCATCTTTGCGGCGGAATCAGCGTGAAAATCGGCTCACCAGAACCGGTTTCGTGTTGATTGGAGAACCGGCACGTATCCAGATTTGGAATTTTTACGGAGCCGCTGACAGGTTCACAGTTTAAAAAACAACTAAGTCGTTGAAGAAATCTGAATTCCATTCCTGAGGAGCCATGACCCTGCTCCTGAAGGTGAGGTTACATGCGTACAAGTTTTTCCCATTTGCTTCGCGCCGGACTGGTGCTGTCATCATTACTTTGCGCCAGCCTTTGCTTTGGCCAGTTTAGCGGCAGTATTCAAGGTGTGGTGCTCGACCCCAGCAACGCCGGAGTCGCCAAAGCCACTGTCCAGCTCATGAACGTCGGCACAAACGT
>Ga0207689_10000192_pt1 | contig 53273 bp, 41 predicted proteins | sample KBSMisM52_FD_184312 | JGI IMG/M metagenome (GOLD analysis project Ga0207689, IMG submission 184312) | Miscanthus rhizosphere microbial communities from Kellogg Biological Station, Michigan, USA - KBS Miscanthus M5-2 (SPAdes) (version 2) | ecosystem: Host-associated > Plants > Roots >...
TGGAGCCGCGTCACGACGTGTTGAAGCAGATCCTGGCCGCGCTGTGGGAGGAGGTCCCAAACACTCATTGGTCGGTCCGCCTTCTTACGATTGACGACACAAGTTCAATCGCGCGGTCTCACTCGTACCTCAACGACTCGATCGGGTCCAAGCTTGCCGCGCGCCTCGCTGGTAGAACGCCAAAGACCAACCCGATCCCGACGGAAACCGCAACGGCGAGCAGGGTCAGATTCACCGGCGTCGTCCCATGCACCTTCATCACAAAACTCGCCAACCGCCCCAACAGCAATCCAATCACAACTCCGATCAAGCCGCCCGTTCCGGTCAGCGCCGAGGCCTCGATCAGAAACTGCTGAAGAATGTCACGCCGTGTCGCGCCGACAGCCTTCCGTATGCCGATTTCCCGCGTCCGGTCGGTGACGCTGATCATCATCACCGCCATCACCCCGATCCCGCCAACCAATAGCGCGACGGAGGACAGCGAGACCATTACCAGGAAGAAGACTCCCGTAATCTTATTGAACGAATCGAGAATCTGATCCTGCGTGATGAGATCGAAGCTGTCGTGATCCGCCGGCCGGAGCCGACGCCTCTCGCGCAATGCGATTGTCACCGCCTCCTCGGCCGCTACTACCGTCACGCCGGCGCGCGGCTTCACCGGGATGAACACCGCGTTCGTCTTATCGACAAAGAACTGATGGTCCATCGCACGATACGGGATGATCGCGTGCGTTGACTGGCCCGGCGGTTGGAAAATGTTCGCCGCCGCCTGATAGATGCCGATCACTTTGAACGGACGGCCGCCGATTCGCACGACCTTGTCGATCGGTTGGATCGCCCCGAAGATCTTCGTCGCCACATCGACGCTCAGTACCGCCAGCGGCGTTCCGCTCGCTTCCTCCGTGTGCGTGAACCACCGGCCCTCCGTAAGATCGCCACCATAGATCTCCGAGTAGCCGTCATCCGCGCCGATGATCACGCCGATGCCGGTGTGCGCGCCGGCGTATTCGACCTTGTTGTTGATCTGTCCCCAGATCGCCGCGTACTTGATCTCCGGCAGCTTCTGAATGATGTCCGCTTCGTCCATCGTCAGCTCGGGACGATTGCGAATCCAGGCCGGCAGGTCTTGCGGATTCACCGGCGTCTGCGAGAACGCGCGCAACACATAGAAGGTCGTCGGCCCGGCGATCTCGATCGTCTCGACGATCTGGTCGCGAATCCCTGACACGATCGTCGCCATCGCCATCACCGTCGACACGCCGATCACGACGCCGAGCACGGTGAGGCCCGACCGTCCCTTGGCCGCGTTCAGCGAATCGACGGCCGACCACACGTTCTCGCGGAACTGATCGCCGAGCTGGAACAGCTTTCGAATCGGCATCAGTCGGCCCTCATCGCCGCAACCGGGTCGAGCTGCGCCGCGCGGTTCGCCGGATACACGCCGAAAATCACGCCGACGCCCGCGCCCAATCCGAGCGCGACGAGGATCGACCAAGTCGTCACGCGCGCGGGAAGCGGCGACGCGACCGCGATCAACGCCGAGAAGCCCCAGCCTCCCGCCGCGCCGATCGCTCCGCCGAGGACCGCGAGCATTACCGACTCGGCGAGGAATTGCTTGAGGATGTCGGCGCGCCGCGCGCCGACCGATTTCCGCAGCCCGATCTCGTGCGTCCGCTCGCGCACCGACATCAGCATGATGTTCATGATCACGATCCCGCCGACGACGATGCCGATCGCCACCATCGCGGGAATGACCGTGAACAACACCTGCGTCAGTTGCTTCCAGAAATTCACGAGCGCATCGGCCGTCTCGATCGAGAAGTTGTTCTGATCACCGGGCCGCAGCCGGTGCGCGACGCGCATCGCCTCCTCGGCTCGCTGCATCGCCGGCGCGACGTCCTTCGCTTCCGTCATCTTCACGGAGATCGTGTTCGACTGCCGGCGTCCATACATCGACTCGAACGTGGTGATCGGTAGCATGACGAATCCGTCGAACGACTGGCCGAGCACTTTTCCCTTGGCGTTGATCGTCCCGATGATCGTGATCGGGATGCCGTGCACGTGGATCGATCGACCAACGGGGTTGATGCCGTTGAACAGCTTGTCGACGATGTCCGCGCCGACCACGCCCACATAGCGCCGCTCGCGCGTGTCGACCTCGGTGAGCGGCTCGCCGTACTTGAACTTGTAATCCTGAATCGTCTGGTATTCCGGCGTGACGCCGAATACCTGGACCGAGCCGAGGGTCTTGTTGCCGTACACGACGTCGCTGCGCGGCGTGGGGAAGCCGGATTGTACCGAGATTCCCGCGGCGTCGGGCAGTGCGTTGCGCACGAAGTCCACGTCCCACGCGTTGAGCTTCGGCCGGCGCTGCATGCGCAACCATTCCGCGTCTTCGATCAACGCGAAGTTGATCGGCAGCCGGCGGACCTGGAACGTATTCGATCCGATCAGCGCGTCGGCCACACTTTCCTTGACGTACGCGTTCATCCCCTGGATCACGGCGACGACCGCGACCAGGAACGCCACGCTCACGATGACGCCGAGCAGCGTGAAGAACGAGCGGAGTTTGTTGGCGCGGATCTGGGTGATCGCGGTCGCCAGGACGTCGCTGAAGCGCATTGAACCGGGAGGACAGCGGGGTACCAAAAAGGTTCACGTGTGCCCCGTTCCCGCGCAAGCATCCGAACCAGCGGGAATCGACTGGCCTTGTAAACAGCCGGGGGCCGGCGACCATCTCATATGGTGAAGGCGACCGTCATGGCCACCAACATCGACCGCACATGCCAATCTCCGTCCTTGCTCTGATCGTCGCTGCAATCACTGGCGCACTGTCGCCGAGTCCGTCGATCAGCTACGAGATCAACATCGACTCGGCGCGAACTGACGCGATTGGAGTGACGATTCACCTGCGGAACGCTCCCGCGCGCGTTCAGCTCGCGATGAAGGTGCATCCCGAATACGACGCGCGGTTCTGGCGATACGTCGAGTTTCAGACGCCGAACGTACGGCGCGCCGACACGACGCTCTGGGAAGCGTCGATGCCGAACGGCACCGCAGACATTCGCTACACCATTCATCTTCCACCCGATACGACTGGCACACGCCGAGCCTGGCAGTGTGTCGTGCGACGCGACGGCGCGTTCGTCAATCCGCCCGACGTGCTGCTCTACTTGCCGCAGTTCGCCGATGCACCGACGACCATCGCCATTCACGCACCCGCGTCGTGGCAGCTCGCAACCGCGCTCTCGTTGAAGGCGCCGCGAATGCTCGAGGCGCCAAACGCCGCCGTGATGCTCGACGCGCCGATCATGCTCGGCCGGTTACGCCGGTGGGCGTTCGACGCCGGTGGTACGCGCTTCGTGGTCGCATACTGGCCGCTGCCGAACGCGACGCAGTTCGACACGACGGAGTTCCTCGGGAACATTCGGGCGATCACGCGTGAGGCTCTCGGCGTATTCCGATCGGCACCGACCTCCACGTTCTGGTTTCTTCTCCAGGACGGCGCCGACGACGCCCTCGAGCATCAGTCGTCGGTGGCGATCGGTGTGCCGAGTGCGGCGCTCGCGCGCGATCCGCGGGCCCACGCCGTACAGATTGCCCATGAGTTCTTTCATACATGGAACCTCGTGGCGATCCATCCTGACAGTTACGGTGAGCTGACCTTCCGTCGCTCGCCCGCGAACGGCGGTCTGTGGCTCGGCGAGGGCGTGACGCTTCACTATGCCGACGTGTTGGTTCGTCGCGCGAAGCTCACGGACAGCGCCGATACGCGTGCCGGCCACCTCGAAGGGCTACTGTCGCGTTACTACGGCGTGCCGTGGGCGACGACCGTGTCGCCGGAGGCCGCTTCGTTGGCGTTCGGTCAGACGATCGTCGAGAATCCGAACGCGACGAGCGGCTACTACCTGCAGGGCGAGCTGCTCGGTGAGGCACTCGACGCGGCGATTCGCGATTCGACACACGATCAGAGGTCGTTGGATGATGTCATGCGAGCGCTCTACGACCGGAGCAGAAGCGGCAAAGGCTTTTCGAGCCAGGACGTCGAGCACGTCGCCGGTGCGGTGTGCGGCTGCCGGCTCGCCGCGTTCTTCGACCGTCAGATCCGTGCGGCGGGTCTGATCGATCTCGCGCCGGCCGCCGCGCGCCTCGGTTGGCGCATCGTCGTGGACACGGTGCCCGCGATGGACGCCGCCGGCAAGCCGGTGCCCGACCTTCGGTTCAACATTGGATCGGTCGGCGACTCGGCTGTCGCGCTGGCGATCACGTATCCCCGCGGAGCGTGGGCTCGCGCGGGTGTTCGCACGCGAGATGTCGTGGAATCGGTCAACCGCGCGCGCCCGTCGACTGTCGGCCAACTGCTCGCGACGCTTCGCCCACTGCACGCCGGCGACACCGTTTCACTCGACCTGCGACGCAACGGCAAGCCCGTTCACGTCGACATGATTCTTCGGGGTTACGATCGGCCGCGCGTGAGGCTCGTCGACGTGGCGAACGTCACACCGGAGCAACGGTCACGGCGCGCTCGCTGGCTCGGAGGTTGGTAACGACCCCAATCGCTAGCGCTACGACCGCAACGTCTTGAAATCCCGTGCGCAACTCACTGGCGCTATGCGACCTTCGGCCACTGCGCGTTGACGTCGACCATGTCCAATGCGGTGCGCCACGGGCGCCAACGTCCTGATCAAAAAGGCCGAACGCCGACGCAGCCCGCTCGCACCGCGGGCTGGACACCCGGAGTCGTTTCCCTTGCTCATCACTCTCGAGCGCACGTAACCGTTGCCCACAGTGATCGAGTGAGAGGGGAGGTGGGTATGACGATGTACGCACGTTCGCGCGAAGCCGCGCTCTCGATTCCTTTGCTCGTCGTGCTGGCAAGCGCGTGTGCGACGGGGATCGCGCAGCAAGGCGTGCTCGGTTTCGACGCCGCGGCCGACGTGACACCAATGAAGCGCGCGAGCTCCGCGACGCTGACGTCGAGCGATCTGGCGATACCGAACACGATGTCGACGCTCAGCGTGATTCGGCGGTTGCGACCGGAGTTTCTCATCGGCTCCGGACGGCGAGCGACAATTGGAAAGCCGGAGATCGCGCTCTACGTCGACGATATTTACAACGGCGAGCCGTCGCTGATCGACAGCATTCCGCTCGAAGCGATCCTCGAGATCGCGTTTCTTCAGCCGAACGACGGACAGATGCGCTACGGTCTGAACTGCCGGTGCCGCAACGGCGTGATTCTCGTCAGGACGCGACGCCCGGACTGACCGGTATTCGCCGAGCATCGCGTTTACTGACGTGGACCCAGCAACAAGGCCTGGAACCGCGGAAGCGCCCGAAGCGCATCGAGCATCGGCTCGCGCTTCAGATGCAGCTGGAAATGCTTATCCGAGCGCGGCTCGTAGCGCTCGAGTAGACGGAGCGCTCGCTCCGGCTGTCCCGTCTGCGCGTAGCCCCAGGCGAGGTACGCCGCGTCGTGAATCGTCGGGTTCAGCGTGTCGGCGTGCGCCGTGGCTTGCCTCATGATATTCTCCGCCGCGCTCCGATCGTGGCGACGCCACGCGAGCTCGGCGAGGCCGGCGAAGCCAAAGACCTGTTCCGGTCCGTTGCCAAGTCGGACGACGGCGTCGTAGGCAAGCCGGGTCGCCTCCCACTCTCCGCGCCCACGATGCGCAAAGGCGACGGCTTGCCGCGCAAGCACGTTTGCCGGATCGATCTTTGCGGCGCTGTCAGCCCAGACGAGCGCCGAATCAGGTTGTCGCAGCCAACAGTACACGAAGCCCATGAACGCGACCGAATTGGCGTGCGTGGGCCGGACTCTCGTGCCACGGCGGTAGGCATCGATGGCACGGCGGAGCTCCAGACTGTCCTGCCACAAGCTCCCAAGCTGGAACCATGCATCGACCGAAGTCGAGTCGAGCTTGAGCGCGCGTTCGACGATTGCAAACCGCGGAACCAGATTTGTCGGATCGACGGCACGAAGAACCTGGCTCTTTGCCAAGAGTCCCTGAACGTTGTTGCTGTCCAGGTCCACGGCGCGGTTACCCGCACGCAACATCAGTGGAACGATAGAGTCGGGGGCAAGCCCTGGAATGGGAAATCGCCAGTTGTTCGCCATCCACAGCGCACGAGCAAGTCCAGCCCAACTGTCCGCGTAGTCCGAGTCACGCGCGATCGCCTGCTGGTAGAGTTGAACCGCGCGCTGCACGCCTTCGGAGTTCCGTCGATCGACTTGGGCGTTTCCGCGGGCCACGAGCGACACAGCAACGCTGTCGCGAGTTGCGGTTTTGCCGGGACGGCTGCTCATCCAGATTCCGGCGCCGACGCCTGCGGCGGCGAGCACTCCGAAGATCACGGCGCCACGAAATAGCTTCGGCCGCGCGAAGCGACGCGTGCCGTCGGATCGGAGTGCGCGCGCGAACTCACCGGCGGTGACAAACCGGTCGGCGGGCGCTCGAGCCAGCGCGCGCGAGATTGCACGATCCACCGCGAGCGGCACTCCGTCGCGCACGACGCGAACGGATGGCGGCGGGCCCGCAAAGCGCTTGGCGATCACCGCCGCCGCGGACGCTCCCGTGAACGGTGGTTCGCCGGCCAGGAGCTCGAACAGCACGCAGGCCAGCGAGTACACGTCGCTTCGCCCGTCGATGATCCGCTCGCCTGTACTCTGCTCCGGACTCATGTACGTCGGTGTTCCGACGGCAACACCGGTAGCCGTTAACGACTCGCTTGCGGCGTCGAGCGACTTCGCGATTCCGAAATCGGCGACGACGGCGCGATCGCCGTCGAGCAGGATATTCTCCGGCTTGATGTCGCGGTGCACCACGCCGTGTGAGTGCGCATGGTCGAGAGCCGCCGCAACTTGCTCGGTCGTGCGAATGGCCTCGTCGAGCCGGAGTTGGCCTTGCTGTTTGAGTTGCTCTCGTAGCGACGCGCCCTCGACGAGCGGCATGACGTAGTAGAGCAAATCGCCCGCCTCGCCCGAGTCGAACAGCGGCAGGATATTCGGATGCTGGAGAGACGCCGAGACGCGGATCTCGCGCAGGAACCGCTCGGGTCCGAGAGCGACGCTTACCGCGGGATCGACAATCTTGATCGCCACGCGCCGGCCGTGCTTGAGATCGTCCGCGGCGTACACGGTCGCCATCCCGCCACGGCCGAGCACGCGATCGACGCGATAGCGCTCGGCGAGCGCCGTCGAAGCCCGACGATCGAGCGGCGTCGGTTCGGAATGCGTTACGGTCCTGTCGTCGGAAGACATGCGTGGCCAGGCAACGAATCTCCCACCGGCTTCGGTGGGCCGCTAGCCTGACCACGTTTCAGAGAAGCCTTGCCGATTCTACGGTTTCTTCCCGACGATCGGACAGATCAACACGTTCCCCGTATCGATCTCATACGGATTCTCACCGCCCGGGTTGATCGGCAGGAAAACGTTTCCCGCGGCTTCTGCCGCGTCGATGTCATCCTCGCTTTTGATCGGCGTGAAGTGGGGCGACGATGCGTACGCGGGATTGTAGACGAGAAGAATGAGTTTCCACGGTGCCTTCATTTCGCCGGCCGTTCCATCGTTTCCCATGCCCGGCGCGCCGGTGATCACGTGGTCGTGAAACACGAACGGTGCCGGGAGTCCGGGGTGGAAGCAGGGGTCGCACTGGGGCTCGTATCCGGACGGCAACGTGATCGGCGGAGAATCGATTGTCGGCACGTCCTGCTGTGGGTAGACGAGCAGGTACAGTTCCGGCGCGTGCGCGTACAGGTTCGGCTGCGTCTCGCGCGCGTTGACGATGAGATGCGGGCCGACCATGTAGACGACTTTGCCGTCCACGTATGTCGGATCGAGCTCCGGCTTGCCGCCGCCGTGTGAGTCGGCGTTGGCGTGCGACCCGGCGGCCGTGGCTCGTGGGAGGGGGACGTCGACTGGGCCTGGCCGCTCGCACCCGACAAAGAGGGCCATCAGGCCGAAGACGGGCAGAGTCCTGAACAGCGTGCGCATGCGAGTTTACCTCCTCGGGACATGGAGTGGGGGGATAGCGCGAGTTGCCATCCCCTCCGGTGGACGGCATTGTTGGGGCGACGGGGAGTGCCCCCTGTCAGAGTGAGCGGGAAACGCGCTGCAAACCCGACATGCCCGATTTGGATGTGCTCGACGCGCTTCGAAGCGGACGCCGCGAAGCCCTCGACGGACTTACGACGGTTCTCTATGCAGAGCTCCGCGAGATCGCCCACCGGCATCGCGCGCGCGAGTCGCACGAGGCCACGCTGGCTACGACGGCACTGGTCCACGAGGCGTACCTCAAGCTCGTCGACCAGTCGCGGGCGCAATGGACCGACCGCGCGCATTTTCTCGCCCTCGCCGCGGTGGCGATGCGGCACATTCTGACCGACCGCGCTCGCGCGCGCCTCGCGGCGAAGCGCGGTGGCGCGCACGACGTCGTAACGTTCGACGACGACACGGTCGTTGCGTCGGAGGAGCGTCCCGGCGCGCTGCTCCAGATCCACGAAGCACTCGATCGCCTGGCCGGCGTTGACGCGCGGTTGGCATCCATCGTCGAATACCGATTCTTCGGCGGGCTCACGCACGACGAGATCGCCGCCGCGCTCGGCGTCACCGTCCGCACCGTGGAGCGCGACTGGGCGAAAGCGCGCGTCCTGCTTCGAGACTTGCTCGCCGCGTGAGCGATACGCCGGACACTCCGCCGCGACCGATGACGCGCGAGCGCTGGGAGAGCCTCGCGCCGCTCGTCGATGCCGTGCTCGACCAGCCGGTCGAGCGGCGGCAAGCGTACATCAGCGAGATCTCCGGCGGCGACGCGACCCTCGCCGCCGAGCTGGGTCGTTTCGTCGCGGCATATGGCGACGACACGAAATCGCAACGTCGCGACGGTTCGATCTTCGAGCTGGCGGGAAAAGAACGCGCGGAGTTGCTATCCAACGACGCCCGGCGGTCGAGCGACATGGACACGACGCTGCAAGCGTCGCTCGCCGCGACCTACGTCTTCGAGCGTGAGATCGGCGGCGGTGGGATGTCGCGGGTGTTCGTGGCCGAGGAGCGCGGGCTCGGACGGAAAGTCGTGATCAAGGTGCTGCCGCCCGAAATGACGGAAGGGATCAGCGCCGAACGATTCGCGCGCGAGATCAAGCTCGCGGCCTCGCTGCAACAGGCGAACATCGTTCCCGTGCTCGCCGCCGGCACCGCTGCCGGATTTCCCTACTACACGATGCCGTTCGTCGAGGGGCGTTCGTTGCGCGACCGCCTGCTGCGCGACGGCCCGCTGCCGGTGAGCGACGCGATCAGCATTCTGCGAGACGTCGCGCGCGCGCTCGCCTTCGCGCACAGCCGCGGCGTCGTCCATCGCGACATCAAGCCAGGCAACATTCTCCTTTCGGACCGCACGGCGGTCGTCATCGACTTCGGCATCGCCAAAGCGCTCGGCGCGGCGCGCGGTCTGATCGGAGCAGGCGACACCAGCCACATGGTGTCGCGAACGGGAACGAGCATCGGAACGCCGGCGTACATGGCGCCCGAACAGGCCGCGGGAGATCCCAACGTCGATCACCGAGCCGACATCTACGCGTTCGGTTGCGTCGCCTACGAGCTGTTGACCGGCCAGCCGCCTTTTGTCCGCGACGCTCCGCATCACGTCATTGCCGCGCATTTCCAGGAAACGCCGCGGCCAGTGACGGAGCTTCGGCCCGACGCGCCGCAAGCCGTGGCGCGCCTCGTCGCGTCATGTCTGGAGAAAGATCCGTCTCGTCGCCCGCAAGGCGCCGACGACGTGCTGCTCGCGCTCGACGCCGCGACGAGCCAACCAGTACAGCACACACCGGTCACCCGATCACGCCGCATGACCGTCATGCTTTCGGCCGCTGCGATAGTGGTAGTCGCCGCGCTCGCCGCGTGGGCGTACTACGGCACGCGGGTCGATGAGCCGCTCACCTTCGCGGTCGTGCCGTTCAGGAACTTGGCGCGCGACACCGCGCTCGACTATCGCAGCGACGGCATCGGCGATGAGATCCTGAACGGAATCGCCAAGGTCAGAGGCGTTCAGATCGTCGGACGCAGCGCGGCATTTCGCTATAAGGATCAAACCGGGGCAAATGCGCCCGACGTTCCCGCGATCGAGCGCGCGCTTGGCGCTCGACTGCTGCTCACCGGAACGCTTCGCGAGACCGAAGGGCGGGTCACCATCTCGGCGCAGCTCAATGACTCGAGCTCGCGCGGCGAGATCTGGTCGGAATCGTTCACGCGCGCGTCGAGTGATCTCGCATCGATCACCGACGACGTCGTGCGCCGCGTCGCGGACGCGTTACGCGCCAAGTTCGGCACGCGTGTCGGCGTCCTGCGTCACGCGTCGTCCGCTGGAACAACCAACCCGGCAGCACTCGACCACTACCTGGTCGGGCAAGCGCAGCTCCGCCGTCGCGGCTCCGGCGTGGCTCAGAGCATTCAGAGTTTTCAGCGGGCGATCGATCTCGATCCGAATTTTGCGCGCGCCCACGCCGCGTTGGCCAATGCGCTGGCGCTCGAGCCGTTCTTCATGGGTACGCCGCCAACCGCGGTGAGGCAGCTGACCGTCTCCGAGGCGGGCCGCGCGCTTTCCCTCGACAGCGCCTTGGCTGACGGATACGCCGCGCTCGGCGTGACCCACAGCTTCAGCGGAGAATGGGAGAGGTCCGACGCGGAAATGCGCCGCGCGATCGAGCTCGAGCCCGACAACGCGCTGATACGACAGGCCTTCGCCCGGCATCTGATCGTGCGCGGCTACGCCGATGAAGCCCTCGATCAGCTCGCGCGGGCTCGCAAGCTGGAACCGACGTCTCCCCTCGTCTCGGCTTGGCTTTCCTACGCTTTGTTTCTCAAAGGCAGCACAGACTCGGCACTCGCCGAGATTGCGCGGGCCGTGCAGCTCGATTCCACACCGCTGCCTGTTACCAACATCGGCTCATTGCTCAACGTGGACATCGGCAAAAATGACGCGGCCCTCCGTCTCGTCGCCGGGCAGTCCCCCGCGGAGATGACGTATGGGCCGTTCGTCTACGCGAAGGCCGGCGACACCGCGACGGCGAATCGTCTCCTTCGCCAGATGGACGCGAGAACGCCGCGACCGTGGTTCGTCGACGTGACATCGGCGAGTGTTTCCTTGGCGAGAGGGGATTCGGCGGCAGCTCTGAACGCGTTGGAACGCTCGGCGAGCACGAGCGGCGCGATATGGGTGTTCTTCTTACCGTTGCGCGATCCCGCGTATGATCTCGTGCGTCGCAGCCCTCGCTTCGCGGCACTGCTTCGGCAGGCCGGCGTCGATCTGAAGATCGCGACGACGCCTGTGTCTATTGCTCGACGATAGCGCGATTCAATTGTACGAAGGGCGTATCGAGTCTATATTTAAAGTCGTGATCGGCGTTTGATATCGAGCGTTTTTCCGACGGGCCGTGCCCGCCGCTGATCAGTACCCTGCCTCTACGCTCGGCCCGCTTCGTAGTTCCCTCCGCGTCACCCTTTTTTTCAGGTAGCAGTAGGATGTTTGTGACGTACGCTGTACGGCTCGCGCTCGTGGTTCTCGCCGCCGTTCCAGCAGCCGCGCTCGCCCAAAGCGAGCCCTGCGCTCGGCCCACGTCCGTTCAAGCGTCGCTGGGAATCAGCCAGAACGACCGAGCCGATGCCGCGATCAATAACACCCAATATCAAGGACGAGGTCCACAGCTCAGCCTTGGCGCCTCCGCAAACGTGCGCGGCCTCTGCCTCGAAGCGTTCGCCACCGGCGGCGCGCACTATTTGCGCCCGCTCGGCGGTGGCTTCGGCAGTGAGCGTGTGCTCGACGGTCGCGCCGATCTCTATCTGCTGAAACCCGTCGCGTCGTCGGCTGACAACCGCGCGACGTTCGCCGTTGGTCTCGCCGCGCAGGCGAATCTCGCGGGGACGACGCATTCGTTCGCCGACGGACTCAGCTCAACATCGAGATACCGATTCAACGTCGGCTCGATCGGCCCCGCGTTCGACGCCTCGTATCGCATGCTGGGAGGGCGCGTCTTCGCCGTCGCGACGGTGCCGATGGTCTCCGTCGTCGATCACCCGTACGTCGCCGCATCGTCGCTCGACCCAATGCCCGGCCTCCGCGTCGCAACGTGGTCATCGCTGCGCGGTGGCAGTGGACAAGTCGGCTACGAGCGCGCGCTCTCGCGCTATCTCACTGGAACGCTCGCGTATCAGGCGAGCGGCCTGCGCTACGACGACGCGCGCCCCGCCCGCGTGCTATCGCAGATGCTGACCTTCGGGTTCCGACTCACGCGTCCCACGGAGCACCGATGATGCGCCGCCGATTTCTCCTCGGCGCCGCCGCGCTCCTCGCAACGGCGTGCGCCGATCCGACCCTCGTGGCGCCGGCCGATCGAAGCTACGCGGCGATGTTCGACCAGCTGTGGCACGAGACGGATCTCACCTATTCGATGTTCGCGGTCAAGCACGTGAACTGGGATTCCGTCGGCGCGGTCTTTCGGCCGCGTGCCGTCGCGGCGCAATCCGATTTCGCCTTCGCGCGCGTGCTGTCCGACATGCTGTCCACGCTCCACGATCGGCACGTCACGCTCACGCCGGGCCACGGCGCGATGCCTATGACGACGTATTCGGCGGCGTCCGATTTGCAGCCGCTCGACTTCGACTCGACGCTCGTCGAGCGCACGTACCTCACACGTCGGCTGAGCGCCGCCGTCACGCCGCACCTCGACGTCGGCTGGCTTTCTCCCTCCGTCGGCTATATTCGCATTCCGAACTTCGTCGGCGGCGGGTGGGACGGTGAGATGGATGCCGCGCTCGACTCGCTTCAGAGCGCGAGCCAACTCGTCCTCGACCTGCGGTGCAATCCGGGCGGTAACTACGAGCTTGCTCTCGATGTCGCCGGACGATTCACGGAACAATCACGCGACTTCGGCTCCGTGCGCATTCGCAACGGCCCGAAGCATGACGATTTCACCGACCCGATCACCGAGACGCTTCGTCCGACCGGCAGGCGCAAGTTCACGGGAACCGTGTATCTGCTCACCAATCGTCGCGTCTTCAGCTCGGCGGAGAACGTCGCGCTCGCGCTGCGGCAGTTGCCGAACGTCATCGCTGTCGGCGATACGACGGGCGGAGCTTCGGGCCGGCCCGTCACGCGCGAGCTGGCGAACGGATGGACGTACGAGCTGTCGACGTGGATCGAATACACGATCGATCACAAGGTCGTCGAAGACGCCGGCATCGCGCCGAACGTCGTAGTTCCGCGAAGCGGCAACGCCGGGGTGGGGAAGCGCGACGCCGTGCTCGATCGCGTGTTGCAGCTGACGAGTGGCGGGTGATCGTCGACTCTGCGCCGGGCTGAACCACCGTTCTCGGGCTCGCGCGAACCGGTGTGAGAGGCCATTCTTGGGGATGCTTTCTCAATCCTCCTCGATGACGATTCGTGCCGCCGTCGTGCTCGCTCTACTCGGCACCTCCGCGGCTCACCTCGGCGCCCAGCAGCAGGTCGACGTTCTCATTCGTGGTGGCACGCTCGTCGACGGGACGGGCGCCGCGCGCCGCAGGGCGGACGTCGGCGTCAAAGGCGACCGCATCGCGTTCGTCGGTGATGCCGCGGCGTCGCACGTAACCGCCGCGAAGACGATCGACGCCACGAACCTCGTCGTCGCGCCCGGTTTCATCGATCCGCATACGCACACGCAGGGCGACCTCACGTCGCCGCAGCGCAAGGCGAATCTTCCGTATCTGATGCAGGGCGTGACCACCGTCATCACGAACAACGACGGCGGCGGCGGCACCGAGATCGGCAAGTTGCTCGACAATTGGTCGAAGCAAGGCATCGGCACCAACGCGGCGGTTTATATCGGCCAAGGTTCCGTGCGGGGTATGGTTCTCGGCATGTCGGCGGCGGCGCCGACCGCATCGCAATTGGATTCAATGAAGGCGATCGTGAGCCGCGCGATGGATCAGGGCGCGATCGGCATGTCCACAGGACTGTATTACGCGCCCGGCAGCTACTCGACGACCGAGGAAGTGATCGAGCTGGCGAAAGTCGCGGCGGCGAAAGGTGGATTGTACGACTCGCACATTCGCGACGAGAGCTCGTACACCATCGGACTGATCGGCGCGGTGAACGAAGCGATACGCATCGGCCGCGAAGCGCGTCTGCCGATTCACATCTCACACATCAAGGCGCTGGGCACCGACGTCTGGGGTCAGAGCGACACTGTAATCGCGCTCATGAAGCACGCGCGTGCCGCGGGCATCGACATCACCGCGGGCCAATACCCGTACACGGCCTCCGGCACGAGCCTCGGCGCATCGCTGCTGCCGCGCTGGGCGGAAGCCGGCGGCCGGGATTCGCTGCGCGCCCGAGTCAACGATCCCGCCACGCGCGCGCGGCTGATCAAGGACATGGAAGACAATCTCCGTCGTCGGAATGGGGCGCACTCGTTGCTCATCTCCTCGACGCGCGACACGTCGATCCTCGGCAAGCGTCTCGACGCGATCGCCGCGGCGCGCAAGAAATCTCCCGTCGAAGCGGCGCTCGAGATCGTCGTGGCCGGACAGGATCCAGGCGTGGCGTCGTTCAACATGAACGAGAAGGACATCGAGAAGTTCATGAAGGCGGACTTCATCGTCACCGACTCCGACGGCAGCGACGGACACCCGCGCAAGTACGGCACGTATCCCAAGTTGTTCCACGAGTACGTCAACCAGAAACACGTCCTCACGCTCGAGCGCGCCGTACAACGCAGCAGCGCGCAACCCGCCAAGATCCTGGGACTGAACGACCGCGGTGTGATCAAACAGGGCGCTTTCGCCGACATCATCGTGTTCGACAACAACACTTTCGCCGACCGCTCCACGTACGAACAGCCGACGCTCAGCGCGACGGGCATGCGGTTCGTCCTCGTCAACGGCGTTCTCACGATCGACGGCGGGACATACACCGGCGCGACGGCCGGCAAAGCTCTCCGCCGCGCGAACGCGCCCGGCGCCTAGATTAGGCGCATGATCGATACTCCCCCGCCACAGTTCGGCACCTTCTTCGTGCCGGGTCCGACCGAGATCAGACCCGAGATCCTGGAACGATTGACCCGCCCGATCATGGGCCATCGGAACCGCGCGTTCGAGGCGATGTTCGCGCGGATCGAAGCCGGCCTGCGCGACGTGTTGCTCACCGCGCGCCCCGTGTACATCGGCGCGACGTCGTCGACCGGCTTCATGGAGATGGCGATCCGCAACCTCGCGGCCGGCCCGATCCTCTCGCTGGTCAACGGCGGATTCTCCGAGCGATTCGCGGTGGTCGCCGAGACGTGTGCGCGAACCGTGGAGCGCGTCGTCGTTCCCTGGGGCAGCACATTCGATTTGAACGTGATCGAGAAGGCGCTGTCGCGGAAGCGATTCGCCGCGGTCACGGTGGCGCACTCGGAGACGTCGACGGGTGTCATCACCGACGTGCGCGCGGTCGCCGAGCTGGCGCATCGGCATGGGGCGCTCTTGCTCGTCGACAGCGTCTCCGGCGCAGGCGGCGCTGAGCTCATGGTCGACGCCTGGGCGCTCGACTTCGTGTTCACGGGATCGCAGAAAGCCCTGGCGCTGCCCGCGGGCCTCGCCTTCGCCGTCGCGTCGCCCGACTACATGGAACAAGCCAAGCGAGCGACGAACCGCGGCTACTACTTCGACATTTTCCAGTACGACAAGTACGCCGAGAAGAACCAGACTCCGAGCACATCGGCGACGACGTTGATGTACGCGCTCGAGGCGCAGATGGAGGACATCGGGCGCGAGGGGATCGAGCGCCGGTGGGACCGTCACCTGCAAATGCGAGACGCGACGATCGAATGGGTCCAGGGTGTGTCGATGCGTCGCGGTGTGGACCTACAGATCATGGCGCCCGAGGGCGCACGCTCTCCGACGGTGACGGTCGTCGTCGTTCCGAACGGCATGCGCGGTCCCGACGTCTGCGAAGCGGTGAAGGCGCGCGGCTTCACGATCGGTGGCGGCTACGGCGACCTCAAAGAGACGACGTTCCGCATCGGTCACATGGGCGATCACACGCTCGAGGGACTGCGACGCTGCCTGCATGTGACCGAGAACGCGATCGCCGAGCTGGCAGAACGCCGGCATCTGGTGAGGGTCTAACGGCCGCCGGCGCCATAGAATACGATGGCGGGACAACATTTCCTCTCACGTCTCGCAAACTCGAAAGCTGACATCTCGATGCTGGACTCGCGGTGAGCCCTGAGATGTCGGCTTGGGCACGACAGGCTTTCGCAGTCGATCTGATATCTCGAGTCTGACAGCGAGTCCAGCATCGAGATGTCAGGAACGAGCAGCGAGTCGTGAGAGGATAGCGATACTCACGTCAGGCATCACGCGCTCTGTTTTTTTCTGGATCGCCCATCGCCCGTCAATGCTGCCAGCCGCCCAGTGCAGCGCCCATGAACGCGAGGACTGCGAGCGCCGCGGCGCCGAGTCCGCCGACGAGAGCGATGGAGCGAACGGTGATGAGGAGTGGGCTACGCCAGCGCGACGGCGTTTCGCCTGACTGTTGCGCCGCGAGCAGGCGCTCACACAGTCCGCCAATCCCATAGGCGGCGACAGCGCCGAATCCCGCGGCGAGCCAGTGCAGGGCGGGGAATCGCCACCAGATGAACGCGGTGTTGACGACTCCGCCGACGGCGGTCGTCCACAGCTCCATCGGCGATCGCTCGCGCGCGTGGCGCGCGAGGATCACGAACAGGGAATCGTCGTCGCGTCGAATCAGGTCCTGCACCGTCGCCTCGCCGTTACTCCCCTTCAGTATGAGTGCTAAGGCCGTCGCTCCGCCACTAGCCGGAACCGGTTTGAAACCCTCCATTCGTCCGGCAGCGGGTTGCCGAACTTCAGAGCCTCGGAGTCATAGGACGACAGGATCTGGGTCCATTTCAGTCGGTACACGCCGTCGAGATCGGTGATCGGAAACTTCGGCGCGTAGTTGTTGTCCGGATATCCTCCAAAAACGAACACGGAGCTCTGGTATGCCCCGCCAACCGGGATCCTGATCGGCGCACTCAGACACGCGAGCAGAAACGGTGACCAGACCGAGACCCATCCATTGCTGACCAACTTCTCGAGCTGAACGTTCGTTCCGCCCTGACAGTTGACGATGAATGCCGTGCCGTTAGTTCGATTTGTAAATGTCGCGCCGATTCGCACCTGCCAGCCGATGTCCGTTGCCCGCAGCACGTACGATGACGAATCCGTCCGAAAGAGCGGATCGACATCTTCCTGCGGCAGGATCCGGCCGTCAGGCGTCTCAACGAGCCGCGTTCCCGTAATCGGCTCGGAACACGCGGTCATCGTTGAGATCATCACCATTACGCAGGGGATCCAGGAACGCCTCATCATTACGGCAATCTCACCTCACCGAGCGGTACGCGATCGACGTGCAGCACCTGCTTATAAACCTTCCCTGCGACGTTGATCGTCACCAGGTAATCCCCGGTCGACGCCTCGAATCCGACTGTGCCGCGATTTCCCGGCGTACCGAAGAAGAACACATTCGGGTTCGCATTCGGGTTGATCGCGCGGTTGATCGCCGTTTGCAGCTGCTGGTACTTGTCCATGTCGATGTTCGCGCCGTTCACGGTCATCGTGCAGCCGGAGAAGCCGCCGCCGCCGCGCACGACGGCGCCTTCGCCCGGACGATCGGGATTGGTCCCGGGGCCGCCACCGCCACCGCAGTTGATGTTCGTCTGTGGCGCCGCGCCGGCCGGCAAAAGCAGCTCGCGTGCGTGGCGCATGAATGCCGTGTCCCCACCCGCCTTCGCGACGGAATCGAACACCAACGTCGTCTTTCGCACACGCACGATGCTATCGCGCAGCGCGGACGGGCTGAGCGCCGGAATGGTCGCGAGCTTGCGCGTCCCACGATACGGCCACACCACGCGCTGGAGTCCGGGGTTGCCCGGCCCGTTCGTCGTGAAGATCGTGTCTCCACTCGCATCCTGAATGACGACCTTCACCTGATTCGCCGGCGCGCCGCGCGTCGGTCCGGCCCCGCCGGCCATGACGACGGCGCGCGTTTCGGTCGCAGGCGCTGCTGACGTCGCGGTCGTCGCGGGCGCGGCGGCCACGGTTGCTGGAGGTGGCTGCGTTCCCGGAGCGCCGGCCACCGTGGTTGCCGGCGGCTGTGCGCTGGGTGCGATCCGATAGACGATCTCGGCGCCGTACTGCGGGCTCGCCGCTCCGTACACCTGTTGGTCGTTCGTCTGACCCATGCGCGGCGGATCACTATACTGGTATGCACGCTTCGGCTCGAAGAGCATGACATCGGCGAGCGTCTTGCCCGCCATCTGCTCGAGCGGCGCGACGTCCACGATGAAGATCCCGCGCCCGTGCGTCGCCGCGATGAGCTCGCGATCGCGCGGGTGAATCTTGAGATCGAACACCGGGACCGTCGGCAGGCCGCTCATGAACTTGCGCCAGTTGGCGCCGTGATCGGTCGACACATACGCCCCGACCGACGTACCGACGAACAGAAGATCCTTGTTGAACGGATCCTCACGCACGACGTGCACGTGATCCGGTCCGCCGGTCGGCAGCGTCGCGGCGATGGAGGTGAAGCTCTTCCCGCCGTCCGTGGTCGTGTAGAGGTACGGTGTGAAGTCGTTGTTGCGATGATTATCGAACGAGATGTACCAGGTGAGCGTGTCGAAGTGTGACGGCTCGATGCGGCTGACGTACACCTCGTTGCTCGGAAGCCCGGGGAATTTCTTCCAGTCGATCTGCGTCCACGTCGCGCCGTCGTTCGGCGTCACCCACACGTTGCCGTCGTCGGTGCCCGCGTAGAGCAGACCCGGCTTCACGTACGACTCGGCGAGCGCGACGACGGTCCCGTACGTCTCGGCGCCCGTCGCGTCGACGGTGATGCCGCCGGTCGTCTTCGTGCTCACCTCGATCTTCTTCATGTCCTGCTTGGACAGATCGGGCGAGACGGAGAACATGTTGTCGCCGCGCTGGGTGGACTTGAAGACATGGTTGCCGCCCACGTACACCACGTCCTTGTTGTGTGGTGACAGGAAGAACGGCGTTTCCCAATTGAACCGGGTTATCGAATTGAGAGAATCCTGCTTTTGGCGCGCGCGCAGGTCGGCGATGTGATTGCGGACGTCACGCGTCTCGGTCTGCGTCGTGTCCCCGCGCACGAGGATGACGGAATCCTCGTACTGGCGATAGCGGATGAACGAAGACCCGCCGGCGCCCACGAAGTTCGTCTGCCCGGTGGCGAGATTCCAACGCGTGATGCCCGCGTTCTGCGACTCGCCGTAAATGATTTTCGGATCCGTTGGATCCTGCGCGGTCCAGAATCCGTCGCCGCCGGAATAGCCGAACCAGAACGCCGAGCCGACGCTGCCCTGCCGGTGGCGGCTCGGGCCGCACCACGAGCCGTTGTCCTGCGCGCCGGCGCACACGTTGTACGGCACGGCGAAATCGAAGCTCACGCCATAGAACTGCCCGATCGGCAGCGCGGTGCTCGACACGTAGTTGCCGCCGCGATCCCAGGTCTGCGCCACGCCCCCGTCGTTACCGACGATGATGTGCTCGGGGTCATTCGGGTCGATCCACATCGCGTGGTGATCGACATGAGTGGTCTGCGATGCCGAGCGCGCGGTCTTGCCGCCGTCGTCGGAGAAGAGCACGGGCGTCGACGACCAATACACCCGCTCTGGATTCTTTGGATCTACGCGGACCTGAGAGTAATAGAAAGGCCGCGTGTCCTGGTCGTTCTGGAATTTCCAAGTCTGGCCGCCGTCATCGGAGCGATAGAGTCCGCTCTTGGTCTGTGCCTTCGAGCCGGGGGCCGGCTTCGGATTCGGGTTCGTGTCCGCTTCGACGAGGGTGTAGACGATCTGTGGATTGGAGCGCGCGATCGCGAGCCCGATGCGGCCCTTCTTCGTCTCAGGGAATCCGCCGCCTTTGATCTCGGTCCACGTCGCGCCGCCGTCCGACGTCTTCCACAGACCGGACCCTTTACCGCCCGAATTGAGGAAGTACGGACCGCGGAGCCGCTGGTACGCCGACGCGAACAGCACTTGCGGGTTCGACGGATCCATCGCGACGTCGATGAACCCCGTACTGTCGTCGACGAACTTGATCAACTTCCACGTAGCGCCACCATCTTCAGTCTTGTAGAGCCCACGCTCGGGGTTTGATTTCCACGCGGCCCCGAGGGCGGCGACATAAACGACGTTGGGATTCGTCGGATGGACGACGATGCGGCCGATGTGCTGCGTCTTCTCGAGCCCCATGAGCTTCCACGTCTTGCCGCCGTCCGTGGATTTATAGATCCCCATCCCGGGTTCGATGGTGTTCCGAGAATTTTGCTCGCCGGTGCCCGCCCAGACCTGGGTCGTGTCGGATGGCGCGATAGCGAGCGCCCCCATCGAGACGACGCGTTGATTGTCGAAGATCGGTCGGAACGTCGTCCCGGCGTTGGTGGTCTTCCAGATCCCACCGCCGGCGGTCGCGACATAAAAGGTCTTCGAAGGACTCGGGATGGCCGCGATGTCCGCGACGCGCCCTCCGAAATTTGCCGGTCCGATGTTCCGCCAGCGGAACCCCGCGAGGGTGACGGAATCGAGTTGGGCCCGCCCGATTGTGGGGAGCAGCAGTGCGGTGAGAACCGGCGCAAAGCGACGGAAGCGCATGGGTGGGGGTCGGTCGAGAGTCGAAGAAAGGTGTGCACCCGGCAGCGGGGCGGGATAAAAGGTTACGTATTAGATGCCCGGACGGCGAGAGTGGTTGCCGCGAAAGAAGCCGGCCTCTATTGATGCGGCGGCTTGCACCCGCGACCGGCGGGCGAAAGGTTAGAGCGTCCGCTCCGGGAGAGACCATGGCTACGACCGCGTTCGCCGCCGCCTCCACTTACACGCCACCGGCGCGGCCGAGTGCCGGCGTCGGACGCATCGCGGGGCTCGATGTGCTGCGCGGACTCGTCATGGTGCTCATGGCGATCGACCATGTCCGCGTCTACTCCGGTGTGCCGGCCGGCGGCCCGACCGCGGGCGTGTTCTTCACGCGATGGGTCACGCACTTCTGCGCGCCGACGTTCGTCTTCTTCGCCGGCACCGCCGCGTTTCTCTACGGCCATCGGCTCGGCGATCCGAAGAAGCTGTCGCGCTACCTCGCGACGAGAGGACTGCTGCTCATCGTACTGGAGCTCACGCTCATCCATGTCAGCTGGACCTTCACGCTCGACTGGGGCTTCGTGCTCGGCGGCGTCATATGGATGTTCGGCTGGTGCATGATCCTGATGGCGGGTCTCGTGCGGTTTTCGCCGGCGAGTGTCGGCGTGTTCGGCATCGTCGTCATGGCGGTTCAGACGTTGATGCGCGTTCCCGCCCACTTTCTGCCGTCGCTCGGGCCGTTATGGAGTTTTCTCTATACGGGCGGCAGCATCGAGCTGGGGAAGGGCGGGCCAAGTCTGGAGATTCTCTACAACATCGTCCCCTGGATCGGCATCATGGCCGCGGGTTACGGCTTCGGCCTGATCCTGCTCCGTGATCCTGACGAACGCCGTCGGCTGTGCCTCCGCATCGGACTAGGCGCCACGGTTGCGTTTCTTCTGATCGCCGGCACGATCACGGCACTACGCAGCGGCGACAACCGCGCTTTCGTTTATCGGCTGCTCGACCAGAACAAGTATCGGGACTCGCAGTTGTTCCTGTTGATGACGCTCGGCCCGATGATCGCGCTGTTGCCCTTCGCCGACGACGCGCGCGGCCGGATCGCTCGCGCCCTCGAAACGTTTGGGCGCGTGCCGATGTTCTACTACTTGCTGCACATCCCGCTCATCCACGCGCTGTCGCTCATTACCTGGCGACTACGCGACGGCTCCTGGCACGCCGGCGCCTTCGCGACCGCGCCGTACGTGCAGCTCCCCCAGGGTCAGCGATGGAGCCTCGCGCTGCTCTACCTGGTATTCGCGATCACGATCGCTCTGCTCTATCCCGTGTGCCGCTGGTACGCCAGCCTGAAAGCGCGGCGCCCGGGTGGAATCCTTCGCTACATCTAGCGCGATACACCGCGGCATACCCATTGACATTCGATGTATGCAGGCAGTATCGTGGCTTATACATCGAACGCCGATGGGTATATGCCGCGGACCGTTGATCTCCTCCAGGGAACCCTCGACCTCCTGATCCTCAAGACCTTGTCGTGGGGTCCCGCGCACGGATATGCCGTTGCGCGGTGGATCGAGACACTGACCGGGGAGGTGCTCCGTGTCGGCGAGGGTTCGCTCTACCCGGCGCTCCATCGCCTCGAGGAGCGCGACTGGGTCGAATCGAGCTGGCAGATCTCGAGCACCAAGCGCCGGACCAAAGTCTATCGCCTGACGCCGAAGGGCCGGCAGCAGCTCAAGACGGAAACAGGAACCTGGTCGCAGTTCGTCGACGCGGTCGCCAAAGTCTTGAAGACAGAGGAGCGTCCGCTATGAGCGAGCGATGGCTCCGCTGGTTCCAGCCTTCGCGCCGTGACCCCAAGCGCGACGTCGACGACGAGATCCAGTTCCACCTCGAAGCACGCATCTCCGACCTCGTCGCGCGCGGCGCCCGGCCCGAGGACGCGAGACGCCAAGCCCTGCACGAGTTCGGCGACGCCGACGTTGTTCGCGCCGACACCGTCCGCATCGACGAGCGCATCATCCGCCGCGATCGCCGAGCCGATTGGATCTCCGAGTTCATTCGCGACGCCCGCGTCGGCCTGCGATCGCTCCTTCGCACGCCGGCGTACACGATCACCACCGTGTTGTGCGCCGCGCTCGGCATCGGCGTCACCGGTGCGATCGTCTCGGCCTCATATTCGATTCTCGTCCGCCCGCTCCCGTACCCGCGCGACGAACAGCTCGTCACGATCTACGCCGACAATCCGGGGCGCGGCTACAAGAACGTGAACATCTCGTGGCCGGATTTCATCGCGTGGCGCGATCGCAACCAGACGTTCAGTGGAATCGGGATCTTTACGTGGAACTCGAACACCGTCAGCGGCGGCTCCGGTGACGCCGAGCGAGTCACCGGCTCGGAGATCTCACCGAACCTGTTCGCCATTCTCGACGTGCGGCCCGCGATCGGACGACTGTTTCTTCAGAATGAGGATGAACGCGGTCGAGCGCCGGTCGTGCTGATCAGTCATCGACTGTGGCTGCGACGCTTCGGCGGCGACTCCGCGCTCGTCGGACGAACGATCAACCTCGACGGGCGCGCGCACACGGTCGTCGGCGTGATGTCTCCGGGATTCAATTTTCCTCAGAGCGGCGACGTCTGGGTTCCGTTCAAGACCGATCCCGCGCTGGAGAGTCACGCCAATCGCGGCTACGCCGGCGCGATCGGGCGGATCAAGCCGGGCGTCACCGTCGAGCAAGCCAGAGCCGACCTGCATCGCGTCGACGCCCAGCTCGCCCGTGAGTTTCCCAATGAAAACGACGGCTGGCAGGCCGGCGTTCTGACGATGCGCGACGATCTCGTCGGCGAGTTGCGACGACCCCTCCAGGTCTTTCTCGTCGCCGTCGCGATGGTGTTGCTCACCGTGTGTGCAAACCTGGCGAACCTGATGCTGGCGCGAGGCGCGGCGAGAGGACGGGAAGTGGCGATCCGGGCCGCGCTCGGCGCGTCGCGCGGCCGCATCGCGCGGCAACTCATGACGGAAAGCATTGTCACGGCGGTGCTCGGTGGCGTGATCGGCGTCGGGATCGCGTGGTGGGGTGTGCGCCTGTTGCGATTCGCTTTTCCGGATCAGTCGCCGCCGTTCTATGTGAAGCTCGGGCTAGACGCCCTCGCAATCGGGTTCATCGTGCTGATCACGCTCGTCACGGGAATTCTGTTCGGGAGCGTGCCGGCACTGCGAACCGCTCGCGCAAATCTCGATGCGACGTTGCGGGAAGGCAGCCGGGGAGCGGGAACCGGGCTGCATCGCTCCCGTCTCCGCGCGGCGCTCGTCGTGAGCGAGATCGCGCTCTCCGTCGTGTTGATGGTCGGCGCCGCGCTGCTCGCGCGCAGCTACAAGAACCTCGCCGGCAGCGACCTCGGATTCGACGAGCGTCACGTGCTCTCGGCGCGCATCACGCTGCCGTCGAGCGACTACGCGACGCGCGCCGAGGTGGCCAACTTCTATCAGCGTTTGCTGACAGATCTGCGCCGGCTGCCGGGCGTCGTTGCTGTTGGATCAGCCCAGGGCATTCCCTTCAGTGGGTGGAACGTGCAGGGAGAGGCGACGGTCGAAGGTGCGCCGGCGCCGAAGCGCGGTGAAGAGCTGGTTGCGCACTACCAGCGGGTGACGCCGGATTACTTCAAGGCGATCGGCGTCCCGCTGGTGCGCGGACGATGGTTCACCGACGCCGATCGCGACTCGCTGAACCCTGTCATCATCGTGAACGAGCTGATGGTCGCCAAGGCATTCGGTGGACGCGATCCAATCGGCAAGCGCATGGGCGGCAGCGGGAGCCCTCACGCTGCCACCGTGATCGGCGTGATCAAGGATTTTCGCCACTATCGGCTTCCCGAGCCGATGGGCCCTGCGATGTACTACCCGTACGCGTCGTATCCGGGCTGGCAACAGACGGTAGTCATTCGCACGTCGCACGATCATCCGCAATCGGTAATCCCGGAGCTCCGCACCGCCGTGCGCGCGATCGACAAACGTGTCGCGCTGTACCAAGTGCAAACGTTCGGCGAAGTCGTCTCGCGTTCGTTCTGGCGTCAACGGTTGCAGGGCAACGTGGTGAGCGTTTTCGCCGTGCTCGCGCTCTGTCTCGCCTGCATCGGTCTGTACGGTGTGATCTCCTACGCCGTGGCGCAACGCACCCGCGAGCTCGGCGTCCGCATCGCCCTCGGCGCCAGCCGCGGCAGGGTAGTCTGGCTCGTCGGCCGGCAGAGCGCGCGGCTCGTGCTGGCCGGTGTCGCGGTCGGATTGCTCGCGTCGTATTTCGCGGTCGGGTTGCTCAGCTCGTTGCTCTACGGTGTCCGCCCGACAGATCCCGGCACATTCGCACTCGTGCCTGCGATCCTTGCTGTCGTGGCGTTTTTGGCCGCAGTGATTCCTGCCGCGCGAGCCGCTCGCGTCGATCCTATCATCGCGATGCGATCGGAGTAATTCCTCCCTGCTCTTGACTCGTCACGCCGTCTCCGTGGCGATCACCGCAAATCCGTGCTGGCATCCGTGTCAAATGCTGTTCACCTGTGCGGTCCGCGACGCCGGGCGGGCCACTACGAACTCAGGATGAAAAGCTTTGACACGGATGAACTGTACTGATATCGCGGATCGACGCGGAGACAGCGTGACGGGTTGAACTGGACGGAATTGGTTACGGCTCCAGCCTGCTTGTTCCGCGTCAGGCGTTGTGCGCCTCCGGCGGCATCGTGTAGCACCACGCTTCGCCCTCGAGCACCGTCTCCCCGGTCTGCCGCGTAACGTCGATTCGCAGCTGCGTCACCGGCTTCGTGGCATGCACGCTCATCACCTCGGCCTTCGCGGTGATCGTGTCGCCGATGTACACCGGAGCCGTGAACTTCCATTGCTGACTGAGGAACACCGAGCCGGGTCCGGGCAAATCCATCGCGACGAGCGCGTGCAAGAGCCCGGTCGTCAGCCCACCTTGGACGACGAGGCCACCAAAACGCGTGGCTTTCGCGAAAGCCTCGTCGAAGTGGAGCGGATTGTAGTCGCCCGTCAGCTCGGCGAACGATTTGACGTGCGCCTCAGTAAGGGTCAACGACCGCTGTGCTGTCTGGCCAACTACTGGTCGCATTGTGCTCTCCGCTACGGAACGCGCGCGCGTTCTTCCACGCGTCCGGAATGTCGTCGACACCGCTGATGTGAATGCCGAGGTCCTGAAGGAGACCGTCCTTCAGATCGTAGATCAGTCCATTGACCGACACGGACTGTCCGCGCGCCCAGGCGTCGCGCACGACGGTCGTCTGGCTCACGTTGAGCACCTGCTCGACGACGTTCATCTCGCACAAGCGATCGTGTCGTTCGTCGATGCTGTGGAGCGCCTTGATCTCGTCGCGGTGTTTGTCGCGGACGTCCTGCACGTGACGCAGCCAATTGTCGACAAGGCCGAGCCGGTCGTCGCGCAGGGCGGCAAGGACGCCGCCGCATCCGTAGTGGCCGCACACGATGATGTGGCGCACCCGAAGTACGTCCACCGCGAACTGAATCACCGAGAGTGAGTTGAGGTCGGTGTGGACGACGACGTTGCCGACGTTTCGGTGCACGAACAATTCGCCCGGAGCCAGGCCCACGATCTCGTTTGCCGGCACGCGACTGTCGGCGCATCCCACCCATAAGTATTGCGGCGACTGCTGATGGGTGAGCCGGCTGAAGAACTCCGGATCCTCACGCGTCATCTTCTCCGCCCAGGCGCGGTTGTTCGAGAACAGCTCGTCCAGTCCGTCCATTTCGTGCCCCGTTTCCCGTGTCTCGTATCTCCCCGACTCGGACATTACCTTCCATCGTCTTCATTGTGTAGCCATGACGTGCTCGCTTACCTGAACGGGCAGTTTCTTCCGCGTGCGGACGCCGCCGTCCCGGTCGAAGACCGCGGATTCGTCTTCGGCGACGGCGTCTACGAGGTTTGGCGCGTCGTCGGGGGCCGTCTGTTCGAGGCAGAGCGGCATCTCGCCCGCCTGAGCTCGGGGCTTCGTGAGCTGCGCATCCCCGCACCGGATCTCGTGGATGCGGATCGTCTCACCGCCATAGCCGATCGGCTGCTGGCCGACGACAACCTTCTCGACGGCGAAGCGACGTTCTACGTCGAAGTCACGAGGGGGGTGGCGCCTCGAACCCATCAATTTCCATCCGGCCGGATCTCTCCGACCGTCTTTGCGATGGCGAACGCGTTCAAACCGGCCGAAGAGTTGCGGCGTGCGGGCGCGGCGTGCATCACGATGCCCGACATCCGCTGGCTCCGCTGCGACATCAAGACGATCCAGCTCCTGCCCAACGTGCTCGGCAAGCAGGCCGCGGCTGAAGCCGGCGCGCTCGACGTCCTGTTCGTGCGGGACGGCGTGATCACCGAGACCTCCCACGCCAATGTGCTCGCCGTGATCGACGGCGCGATTCGCACGCATCCAACGAACAACCTGATCCTTCCCGGAGTCACGCGCGCCGTCGTGCTCGAGATCGCGCGCGATCTGCACATGCGCGTGGACGAGACTCCGTTCACTCCGGACGACCTGTCGCGTGTGAGCGAGGTGTTCCTCGCCGGCACGACGACCGACGTCATGCCGATCACTCGCGTGGACGACGTGGTGATTGGCGACGGAAAGCCCGGCCCGGTGGCGACGACGCTGTTCAAGGAGCTGCGCCGCCGACTCGACGCGCTGGCGCAGTCTAGGGCCGTCAGCGCTGCGGCGACGGCATCGGCCTGATCCTCGAGGCCGCGTGTCAGGAACGACTTTCGATGCGCTGCTGCAAGCGGCGGTGCAACATCAACAGGCGCTCGCCGCGCTCCGGAGACTGTGGGCGTACGTCACGCTTGGCGCCACGGGCATCATCACCGAGGAGGCCACGCCGCTCATCGGCGGGCTCGCTGCCCACGACCGGTACCTGCGTCTCTCAATGGTCATGTTCTCGGTCGCCGTCGGAACATGGATTGCCGACCTCGGGTTGTACTATGTGGGTCGATGGCGCGGCCGCTGGGCGCGGCAGCGATGGCCGCGTCTGCGGACATGGATGGTGCGGACCTTCAAGATCGTGCGGCGTCATCCGTGGCGCGTCTCGATCGCGGTGCGCTGGGCCTACGGCCTACGGCTGACGCTGCCGATCGCCTGTGGAGCGGCGCGGGTCCCGCTCCCTGTGTATCTCATCGGCAGCGCGATCAGCTGCGCGACCTGGTCGGTGATCTTCACGTTCCTCGGCTGGGCGTTCGGCCGCACGACGCTGATCATGCTCGGCCACGTCAGGCGGTATGAGAACTATCTGGTCGGATTGATTGTACTACTATTGGCAATGGCGTTCTGGATCATGCGCGAGCGCCACGTCGAAGATGAAGTCGTCGAAGTGTTGTCGTCGGGCGACACCGTGGAACGTCCCACGGAGCCCGCCGCGTCCAGTCCAGCGGAGCACGAACCGGAGGCATAGATGAGAATGTTGATGCGAAGCGCCGCGGCCATCGCCCTGGCGACCGGATTGATCGCGGCGAGCACGCCGGAAGTCCACGCCCCCGCCAAGACCGAGACGATCGTCTTCGCGGGCGGCTGTTTCTGGGGTATTCAGTCGGTCTTCCAGCACACGAAGGGCGTCGTGAGCGCCACCTCCGGCTACGCCGGCGGCAATGTCGCGAAGCCGTCGTACGAGGACGTGAGCTCGGGCCAGACAGGGCACGCCGAGTCCGTCAAGGTCGTGTTCGACCCGTCACAGGTGAGCTATGAGCAATTGCTCAAGATCTTCTTCAGCGTCGCGCACGACCCGACGGAGCTCAACCGCCAAGGGCCTGACGTCGGCACGCAGTATCGGTCGGCGGTGTTCTATCTGACGGATGCGCAGAAACAGGAGACCGAAGCCTACATCGCGCAGCTCGGCGCCGCACACGCCTACAAGCAACCGATCGTGACGCAAGTCGCGAAGTTGAAGGAATTCTATCGCGCTGAGGATTACCACCAGAACTACGCCGAGCTGCATCCGGATCAGCCATACATCGCGATCAACGACGCGCCGAAGGTGGTGAACTTGAAGAAGTCGTTCCCGCAGCTGTACACGGATAAGCTGGCGTCGCACGAGTAGGGTTGTCATCCTCCGCGAGCGCAGCGAGTGGAGGATCTATTGTCTCCTTTTGGTGGCCAGCCTTGCTGCATTGGGCACGGCGAGGGGCAATTAACAATGGACAATAGATCCCCGCTCGCTTTGCTCGCGAGGATGACAGCATCACTCAGCCCTGAGCGCCGTCACCGGATCCACGCGGGCCGCTCGCAAGGCCGGAAGCATGCTCGCCACAACACCGACGGTGAGCAGAATCGCCACTACGCCGCCAAGGATCACCGGATCGTGCGGCGCGACGCCGAAGAGCAATGCGGTCAGCAGTCGCGTGACACCAAAAGTGATTGCCAGGCCGATCGCCGCGCCGGTGGCTGACATGATCAGGCCCTGACGAACGACCAAGCGGAGCACCGTGCCGGTGTGCGCCCCGAGCGCGACCCGAATGCCGATCTCGCGCGTGCGCTGCGCGACGGCGTACGAGAGGAGTCCGTAGAGGCCGACGGCTGCGAGCAGGAGCGCGAGGCCGCCGAACACTTCCGAGAACGCGGCGCCGATGCGAGTGCCAAGCATGGCGCGTCCCGAACGAATGTGCTCGTCGAAGCTGCGGACGTCGAACAATGGAAGCGTCGGATCGAGTGAGGCGACGGCCCCGCGCACCGCAGCGGAGAGCGACGCCGGATCGACGCTCGTGTGAACAACCAACGTGAAGCTCGATCGATACCACTGCGAGTACGGCCGGAAGAGGAACGGCTTCGGCGTTTCACCGAGGGAGAAGTACTGGATGTCGGCGGTCACGCCGACGATCTCCATGACCGGTCCGTCCTTCGTCACGCGAAACCGCTTGCCGACCGCGGACTGCCCGGGCCAGATCCGCTTCGCCATCGCGCGCGTGATCATCGCCACCTTCGGCGCCGACGCGTCGTCTCGTTCCTCGAAGCCGCGTCCTTCCACGATCGGGATTCGCATCGTCGCGAAGTAGCTCGGCGTCACGATGTTGTTGAATGCGCCGACGCCGTTGTCCGGTATCTGTGCCGCCGGCGCCTCGGGAAGCACGAACTCGATGTCGTTGTTGTAGCCGAATGGCGTGTACCGCGCAAGCGACACGGAGCGGACCCCGGGCAGCGTGGCGACGCGCCGCTCGATCTCACGCTCGAATTGCGCGCCGAGCACCGAGTCGTAACCCTGTGTTCCGAGCTGCGTCGTCGCGATTAGAATGTGGTCCGTCCGAAAGCCGGGATCGATGCGAGATGCATTGACGGCGCTCCGGGCGAACAACGCGGCGCACACGACGACGGTGACGCACACCGAGAGTTGCGCCACGACCAGCACCGTTCGAAAACGCTGGTGGCCGCCGCTGATGCCGCGCCCGCCGGCCTTCAACAAATCCGTGAGATTGGTGCGTCGCGTGGCGAGCAACGGAGCCAGTGCGGCGATCAGCGCCGTGGCGACGACGATCGCCAACGTGAACGCCATCACGCGCTCGTCCACTGCGATGCGCCAGCGGAGTGGAACGTCGGCCGCGACGCGCACCTTTGTCAACGCGCGCACCGCAATGTTCGCGAGCACCAGCGCGCCCGCGCCCCCGGCGAGCGCGAGCAGCAGGCATTCGATGATCGCGTGCCGGGCCAGGCGCCATCGGCCGGCGCCGAGCGCCGAGCGAATGGCTTGTTCGCGGAGCCGCGCGGTCGTGCGCGCGAGCAGAAGGCTGGCGACGTTCGCCGACGCGACGACGAGCACCAGCAGGACGAGCGACATGAACGCGGCGGCGATGACCGGAACGTTCCCCGAGATCGCCACGTTTGGGCGGGCTCGCGTCTCCGGAACGAGACGCATCGTGACGTCGCGGTTGCTCGCCGGGTATTCACGCTCGAGCGCCGCCGACTTCGCGGCCACCGCGGCCCGCGCGGCACCGAGCGACAGCCCCGGACGCAACCGGCCGATCACGTTGAAGCCGCTGTTGCCGCGATCCCGGAGCGACGCTCCGTACGACGGCCAAGTCTGATTGATCGGCGTGAATCCGTCGGCGGCGAGCAACCCGTCCGTCCCCTCGAAGCCCGCCGGCGTCACACCGATGATCGTCACCGGGTGGTTGTTGATGCGAATCGTGTCGCCAATCGCCGATGGATCTCCGCCGAAACGCGACATCCAGAACGCGTGGGTCAGCACGATGTACGGGTGGGCGAGCTCGCCATCGTCGTCGCCCGGCTGGAAGAGGCGTCCGATGGCCGGGCGCATTCCGAGCGTGGCGAAGAAATTCGCCGTGACGTCCTGGACAAAAATGCGCTGGGCGCCGTGAGCACCGCTCAGGTTCACATTGTCGTTCGCGTAGGCGGCGAGGTCGCCGAACACCGCCGTGTCGCGCCGGAAGTCGAGATAGTTGGGATAGGACATCTCGTGCGGCGCGGAGAGCGCGGCGTCGGTTTGCGCGAGAACGACGAGCTCCTTTCCGTACGGGACCGCCAGCGGCCGGAAGAGAAAGGCGTCCACGATGCTGTAGACGGCGCTATTGAGTCCGATACCGAGCGCCAGCGTCAGCGTGACGACGGCAACGAATCCCGGCGCGCGGGCGAGCGATCGCGCGGCGACGCGAACATCCTGCCAGAGATCGGTGAACAGCTCGCGCCGCGCCGCCTGGCGGGCGTGCGTCTCGTCGAGGTGGCGCAGGGTTCGTCGCGCGCGATCGACGTCGCCGAATTCCGCGAGCGCGCGAGCGCGCGCCGTATCGCGCGACATGCCGCCCGCCACGAGCTCGTCGGCGCGTGCGTCCACGTGAAAGGCGATCTCGTCGTCCACTTCCGCGCCGATGTCGCGACGCCAGAAGCGAAACGCCCGAATGCCGCGATCCCGCTTCGGCGTCCGGTTCATGCGGGCGCCGTCGTCGCGCGGACTACCTGCGCGACCGCCGCGCTGTACTTCTCCCACGCTTGCACGCGCGACCGCAACTGCTGTCGGCCCTTCGTCGTGAGCGTGTAGTACTTCGCGCGGCGGTTGTTCTCGGTGAGCGCCCAATCGGCGTCGACGAGTCCGCGGTGGGCGAGCCGGTGGAGCGCGGGGTAGAGCGCGCTGTCCTCGATCTGGAGAACGCCGTCGGTGGTCTGCCGGATCCACTTCGCGATCCCGAACCCATGCATCGGGCCCCAGGACAGCGATTTGAGGATCATGACGTCGAGTGTGCCCTGCAGAAGATCGAGATCCGCGTCGGCCATTCGTCTACCCTCAGTTAGTGAGGGTATAGTATGATTGTTACCCTCAGATGGCAAGGGGAGTGCTTGTCATCCTCGCGAGCGCAGCGAGGGAGGATCTACTATGGTTCGCCTGAGGCCGACCCTGCCACGCGACCCATCGAATAGATCCCCAGCTCGCTACACTCGCTGAGGATGACAGCTCGCTACGCTCGCTGAGGATGACGGCTGGCTACGCTCGCTGAGAATGACGGCCGGCCGATTGGAGCCGATTCCACGCAGCAGCGACCTGCCCCTCGCCAGTCCTGATATTCCCGATCGACAACCGCAGCGTGAACCGTCCTGCGAGCTTCGTGTGCGAGATGAACATGTCGCCGCTCGCGTTCACCGCGTGCATGATCGCTTCGTTCAGTCGATCCTGCTCCGTCGCGCTCACGCCGCGCGGCGAATAGCGGAAGCAGACCAGTGAGAAGGGCACCGGAGCCGCCAGCTCCCAGTCGCCGGCCGACTCGATCCAGCCCGCGAGCTTCTGCGCCAGCGCGCGATGCTCCCGCAACCGTTCTATTAGTCCGTCCACGCCGTACGCGCGGATCACCATCCACAACTTGAGCGCGCGGAAGCGGCGGCCGAGCTGGACGCCGTAGTCCATGTAGTTCACCACCGAGCCCTGTTCCCGCGTGACGAGATACTCGGGAACGAGAGAAAACGCTCGCTTGAGGATCTCCGGACGCTTCACGTAGAACACCGAGCAGTCGAACGGCGTGAACAGCCACTTGTGCGGATTCAACACGAGCGAGTCCGCGCCGGCGTCGACGCCGTCCAGCAGATACCGGTTCTCCGGCACGATAGCGAGCACGCCGCCATAGGCACCGTCGACGTGCAACCACACGGATTCGCCGCGACAAATCTCGGCGATGGCCGGGACCGGATCGATGCTCGACGTGCTCGTCGTGCCGACCGTCGCCACGCACGCCAGCGGCAAATAACCGCGGCGGCGATCCTCCGCGATCGCCGCGGCGAGCGCACCGGGCTTCATTCGGAATTCGTCATCGGCTTCGATGTGCGCCACATTCTCCAAGCCGATGCCGAGCGCGAGCGCTCCCTTGTCGATCGACGAATGCGCATGCTCGGACGCGTACACGCGGAGCCGCGGCAGATCCGTGCGCCCGGCCATGCCGCGCTCGCGGATCTCGAGCTCCGGCTTCGCCTCGCGCGCCGCCGCCAGCGCCAGCATCGACGAGATCGACGCCGTGTCCGTCGTCATACCGAACCAGCCGTCACCGAGCCCCAGCATCTGGCGCAGCCAGTCGGTCACGAGCTGCTCGAGCTCTGTTGCCGCGGGTGACGTCCTCCACAGCATCGCCTTCACGTCGAGCGTTGCCGTCAACATCTCGGCGAGAATCCCCGGGATGGACGACGACGTCGCGAAATACGCGAAGAACGACGGGTGATTCCAGTGCGTGATGCCCGGCACGATCTTCGTGCGAAAATCCTCGAGAATTACGTCGAGCGACTCACCGCGGGCGGGCGGCATCGACGGAAGCGACGCGCGCACCTCACCCGGCGTCATCTCGGACAGCACGGGATAACGCTCCGGATGCTCCAGATACTCGGCGATCCAGTCGAGCACCGCGCGGCCCTGCGACAGCAGCTCGTGCCGGGGAAGGTCGGCGGTCACGTCATCGCCACCGGAAGATCTTGAGCGCGATTGCGAAGCAGATCGTCATCCACAGCGCGAGCACGCCGAGCTGAGGCCAGAGCGCGGCGAACGGAACGCCGCGCAGCATCGACGCGCGCAGCGCGTCGTTCGTCGCCGTGAGCGGCAACGCCTTGATGAACGGCTGCACGGCCCGCGGGAAATTCTCCGACGAGAAGAAGACGCCCGACAAGACCCACATCGGCAGCATACAGAGGTTCATCAGCCCGGACACGCCTTCGATCGTCTGCGATCGCGCGGCGATGAGCAGACCGAGCCCGCCGAAGGCGAGCGCGCTGATTACTACAATGGCGGCGATCGACAGCCACGAGCCGCGCATCGGGATCTTGAAGAAAAGCACCGACGCGCCGACCAGCACCACAGCCTCGATCGTGAGCAGCACGAAGCGCGAGACGACGTACGAGGCGAGATACTGCGCACGCGACATCGGCGTCGCGACGAGTCGCTTGAGAAGCCGCTTGCGTCGTTGATCGACGATCGAGAAGCCGAGCCCCCAGATGCCGCCGCCCATGATCGTCATGCCGAGCAGCCCGGGGACGACGAAGTCGATGTACCTCGAGCCGGCTTCGCGGACGAAGCGGTCGGACGCGCCGAGCACGTCCTGCCGTCCCTCGCCGCGCTGGAGCGCGTCGTTCGCCAGCAGCTTGGCGGTTCGCGCGTCGGGCCGCGTGTCGTCATACTCGTACTCGACGCCATTACCGCCGTCCGCGCCGGGCGTAATCACCACGGCGACCCGTCCCGTGCGCAGCGCGACGCGGGCGCTGTCGCGCGACAACGCTTCGACGGCGAGTCCGCGATCGCGTCGCAGCGCGTCGACGTAGGCTGCCGAACGCGCGGCGCCGCTCACGACCGCCACGTGCGCCACGTCCGGCGGCTTGCTGCGAAACGCGATGCCCAACCCGATGGCGAGCAGTATCGGAAAGCCGAATGACCAGAAGAGCGCTTCGGGCTCGCGCAGATATTCGCGAAAGCGCACGAGCACCAGCTGGAGGAGCGGGTTGTCGCCGTGTTGCTCAGTCATCACGCAGCTGCCTCCCGGTGAGCGACACGAACACGTCCTCGAGCGTCGCCGAATGCGTCGTCAGTTGCGCCAGCTCCAGTTGCCGCGCGGCGAGAAAGGCGAGCAGCGCCGGAACGGTCTGATGCAGCGCTCCCACTTGCAACTCGTATTCGCCGGCGATCGCTCGTGCTACACGCACGCCGTCGAGTGAGCGCAGCGTTGCCTCGTCGATCGGCGGCGTTTCCGGCGCCAGCCCGAACCTCACCACGTGTTCCGCGCCGAGCGACGCGATCAGCTGGAAGGGCGTGCCGAGCGCGATCACTTTGCCATGGTCGACGATCGCCACGCGGTCGCAAAGAATCTCGGCTTCGTCCATGTAGTGCGTCGTGAGAATGATCGTCCGGCCGAGCCGCTTGAACTCGGTGATCAGGTCCCAGAGCTGCCGCCGCGACTGCGGGTCGAGGCCCGTCGTCGGCTCGTCGAGGAATAACAGGTCGGGGTCGCCGACGATCGCGCAGGCGAGGGCGAGCCGCTGCTTCTGTCCGCCCGACAGCTTCCCAACGCGGGCGTCGCGCTTCTCGTCGAGCTGCACCACATGGATCACGTCGTCCACCGCCCGGCCGCGCTTGTAGAAACTCCGAAACAAACGGACGGTTTCTTCGACGGTCAGCTTTTCGCCGAGCTGAGTCTCCTGGAGCTGAATGCCGAGGCGTTCGCGGAGCTCGTGCTCGTCATGGTCCCACCGCAGTCCGAGGAGCTCGACGACGCCCGCGTCAGGAGTGAGGAGACCCTCGCACACCTCTATCGTCGTAGTCTTTCCGGCGCCGTTCGGGCCAAGCAGACCGAAGCATTCCCCCGGAGGAACGACGATGTCCACGCCGTCCACGGCGCGCACGTCGCCGTAATACTTGCGGAGCCCTTCGACGCGCAGGGCGTGGGTCGCGCGGGTCGACTGCGATTGCACGTGGTCAGTTCAATGGGAGTAGGACATAATGGAATCGACGCCAGGTCGGCGCCGCAATGGCGGCGCGAGCTAACGAAACCCCGGACCTGACACCGACGTAGCATAGGCAGGTCTCCTCGAGGTTCCCACATGCTGCTCCTCTTCGGCGCTGCATTCGCGCTGTATTTCCAAGGATCGCAACAGCCGCCGACCCCCCGCTCGAAGCGACTGCCTGTCGTTCGCGACAGCGCCGCCGTGGACACCGGCTCGAGCACCGAGCGTCGTCGCACCCAGGGCCATCGCCGCGCCGTGACCGCCGAGCTGTCGGCGAGCGCGTTCAAAGACCCCACGTCCAAGATCACGCTGTTCAAGGCGCGAGAGGCGCGGCTGACACAGGATTCGGCGCTCGTCGCCTACGACGCGATGTCGCACCAGCGGCTGTCCGTCGGAATGGGGTTCGGGCGAATCGGCCGCGACCGGTTGCTCTTCCGCCACGAGGCGGCGTCGCGCGTTCGTTGGCAGCGAGGCGTCGGTGTTTGGGTCGACGTGAAGGGCGTCCGGACGGCAATCCCGATGATCTCGCACGACGAAGCGAGTAAGGAGCTCCGCAAAGAGATCCAGCAGGAGACGAACGACCCGGAGTTGATGGGAGAGATTCCGTACTATCCCGGGTATGAGCCCCTTTGGGTCGGCGGCGGCAACATCGCGCGGTCACAGGTAGACGAGAGCGAGATCGTGAATCCTCTCGCCGATGGCGCGGAGGCTTACTACACGTACCAGACGGGCGACTCGATCAGCTTCCGTCTACCCGACGGAAAGACCGTGCAGCTTCGCGAGCTGAAGATTCGTCCGCGCGAGCCGAAGTGGAATCTGACGGTCGGGTCGCTCTGGTTCGACACGAAATCCGGACAACTCGTCCGCGCCGCGTACCGCATGTCGGTGCCGATGGACATCTGGGCTGTGGCGACGCAGGAAGATCCGAAGTCGATGGACGACGTTCCCGTTTGGGTGAAGCCGATGATCACGCCGATGAAAGCGGAGGTTTCGGCGGTCGCTATCGAGTATGGGTTGTACGAGGGACGCTTCTGGCTCCCGCGCGTTCGGCTCGCCGAAGGCCAAGCGCAGGTGAGCTTCATGCACGTCCCGTTCAAGATGCAGGAGAGCTTCAACTACGCGAGCGTAAACGCCAAGGACTCGCTGCCACCGATTCGTCTCCAGTCGGTCGTGAACGTCGTGCGGCCGCCCGATTCGCTCGACGCCGAGGGGCGCGCCGCGTGGCGTGATTCGGTTCGACTCGCCCGGCGAGCACGCATTCGCGCCGAGAACGACTCGATCCGCCAAGGCCTCAAGGTGCGCGAGCCGCGCGTCATGGTGTGCGACACCGCCGAGACGCGCGTGTCGACGAGCCGGCGCTATGAGGGAACCTTGTCGATCGCGATGCGCGTTCCGTGCGATGCCGACAAGCTCGAGCACTCGCCGGAACTGCCGGCGTCGATCTACGATCCGGGCGAAGAAGTGTTCAGCATGAAGGATCTCGACGAGCTGAAACAGCAAGCGCTGTCGCTCACCGCCCAGGCGCCGCTCAGCTTCCATCCGCAGCTCTGGCCGCCCCCATCGGTGAGCTACGGTCCCGCGCTGATGCGTTACAATCGCGTCGAAGGCTTTTCAGCCGGCATCTCGGTCGAGCAGCAGCTTGGTGGCGGATACGCCGCGAATGCCGTGGGCCGCATCGGGCTCGCGGATCTCGAGCCGAATGTCGAGCTGGGCGCCACGCGATCGAATCTCGTGAAATCGGTCAGCGTGCGCGGCTACAACCGCCTGGTGTCGGCGAGTGACTGGGGACAGCCGCTCAGTTTCAGCAGCTCGTTCTCGGCGCTCATGTTCGGACGCGACGAAGGCTTTTACTATCGCGCGACGGGGGCCGAGCTCTCGGGAACGCGCGAGGCCGGATTTGGCGGCGGCACGCACATCGAGTGGCGGACATTCGTCGAGCAGCAACGCAACGCGGCGGTCAAGACGAACTTCGCGGTGAACGGCTCCGACTTCCCGGCGAACATCACCGCGTGGCGCGGCAGCTACCAGGGCGCGGCGATCCGATTCCAGAGCCAGCACGGCCTCGATCCACGCGGCTTGCGCTTGTTTAGTGATCTCAGACTGGAGGCCGCCCACGGCGATTCGCTCTACGGCCGCGGTGCGCTCGACATCACCGCGTCACACGGCCTCGGCCGGCTCGCCTCGGCGTTGACCGTGTCCGGCGGGAGCTCGCTCGGGGCGTTACCGCCTCAGCGTCTCTGGTACCTCGGCGGGTCGAAGACGATTCGCGGCCAAAGCCCGAGCCCGGACTCGACCCAGTCGGGCAACGCCTACTGGCTCACGCGGCTCGAGATCGGCTCCAACGACGCCGGCATGCGACCGACGGTGTTTGGAGATCTCGGATGGGTCGGGGATCGGAATCACATGACCCAGAATGTGAAGCCGATGAGTGGCGTCGGAGTCGGCGTTTCGTTCCTGGACGGGATGTTCAGGTTTGATGTTGCGAGAGGGATCTACCCGAAGAAGCAGTTCAGAGTGGACCTGTCGCTAGAGTCGGTGTTTTAGCCTGAGCTGGCAGCTAGACAGCTAACAGCTAAAGTCCTCAGCGAATCGGAAGGGCGCGGCCGAAGGCCGCGCCCTTTTTTTGGATTCGTCGTTCAGTTCCGCGTGGCCCGAATCGCAACGCAATTGCTTAGGACTTTCGCTTCTTACGACGAGTGTGGCGCTTCTGTGCGATGTCGGCTTCCAATCGACGAAGCAAACTCGCCAGCATACTTCGGATCTCGCGGACCTCATCGATGAGCCAGAGATCGGTCGAGCGTAAAGACCCGAGTTCGCGAAGGGACTCCAGCTGGTCATCGACTTCATTGGCGGAGCCGAGTGCACGGCGAACATGCACGGCCATGAGCGGGTCCGTGTTTAGGCCGCAACCTTCGACGATATTGAACCGAATTGATTCGGCGGCTCGGCTCAACTGCGAACCGACTCGTATTCGATCGCGCAACGAAAGTCGGTCCACCAACTTCACTATTTCGTAGCTAAAGACGCGGGCACGACGCCAAACGTGGAGTTTGCGATAATCGCCCAATGAGTATTTCCGGGAACGAGATGCCCCAGAGTACGATAGCCCCTTGATGGCGACTTACCCGGTTCACGGCGGGCAGAAGCCTTTCGCCGCCGCCAAAAAGGCGCGGCCAACGGCCGCGCCCTTCCGATTCGCTGATCGCTTTAGCTATTAGCTGTCTAGCTGTGTGCTCGCGCCCATCACACAAACGTTACATAAACACTCTTGACGCCCTTCCCCCCCACCCTAGCTTGCGTCTCATGACGTCCACCCAGACCGCGAAGATGTGTTGCACCTGCGCGTGTATCATGTGTCTCCCGACACGTGGCATTCTGGGCGTCCGCATGTAGCACCGAGCAACTCACTGCGACTCGCGCTCCGATCCCACGTCAGGATCGGGGCGCTTTTGTTTTCGCGACAGTCGCGAACGGCGCAACGGTCCAGCGGGAAGACGAGCCGGGTTCCTACCGACCCAAACCCGGACCGACCACATGCTTCCGATCGCGATCTACCACGAACATCCCGACTGGTTCAAGCCGCTCTTCACCGAGCTGGAGCGGCGCGAGGTGCCGTATGCGCGCCTCGACGCCGCGGCGCACGCGTTCGACCCCGCCGAGCGCGAGGTGCCGTTCTCGCTCGTGTTCAATCGGGCGAGCCCGTCGGCATATTTGCGTGGGCATCGTCAGACCACGTTTCACACGCTGCATTGGCTGAAGCATCTCGAGCGGCTCGGCGTGCCGGTCGTCAACGGCTCGACGGTGTACTCATTCGAGCTCTCGAAAGCCTCCCAACTCGATCTGCTCGACGCGCTGGGGCTGCCGTTCCCGCGCGCCATCGCCATCAACGATCCGGCACGGGCCGTCGATGCGGCCTCCGGACTTCGCTATCCGGTGCTCATCAAGGCCAACATCGGCGGCAGCGGTGCGGGGATCGTGCGGTACGAGGACGAGGCGGCGCTCGCCGGCGCGGTGCAACGCGGTGACGTAGACCTCGGCGTGGACGGTGTCGCTCTCGTTCAGGAGTCGGCGCCGTTGCGGAACGGGCACATCGTCCGCGTCGAGACGTTGGGTGGAAAGTACCTGTACGCGATCAAAGTCTATCCGGCCGTGGGGTCGTTCGACCTGTGCCCGGCCGACGCCTGCCAGACGACGACGGGTGTCGAGCTCGTGCGCGGCGCTTGCGCGGTGGACGCGCCGAAGACGGGGCTCAAGGTCGAGCGCTATGAGCCGCCGGTGGCGATCGTCGAGCAGGTCGAGGAGATCTCGCGGCGCGCATCGCTCGACGTCGGCGGCATCGAGTATCTCGTCGACGACCGCGACGGGAAGCACTACTTCTACGACGTCAACGCGCTCTCGAACTTCGTTGCAGATCCGTTGAACGTGCTCGGCTTCGACCCGTGGGTCCCGCTCGTCGACTATCTGCTCGAGCGCGCGAACGGTGGCGCTCCGAAGCACGACACGCGGAAGCCGGAGAGCGGCATCCGTCGCGCGGCACGCGAGACGGCGACCGCGCTGGCGTCGGCGATCATCTCGGCCCCGGCGCTGCCATGAGATACGGATACTGGCTGCCCGTTTTCGGCGGTTGGCTGCGCAACGTCGACGACGAGGGGATGGCGGCGTCGTGGGATTACGTGAGCCGGCTCGCCAAACGCAGCGAAGAGATCGGATATGATCTGACGCTCATCGCCGAGCTCCTGCTCAACGACATCAAGGGCATCGCGGCGCCGTCGCTCGACGCATGGTCGACGGCCGCGGCGCTCGCCGCGGTCACCGAGCGGCTGGAGCTGATGGTCGCCGTCCGGCCGTCGTTCCATCCGCCGGCGATTCTCGCGAAGCAGGCGGCGAACATCGACCGGATCTCGAACGGCCGTCTCGCGCTCAACGTCGTGTCGGCGTGGTGGAAGGACGAGGCGCGCCGCTTCGGCGCCGCGTTCGACGAGCACGACGACCGATATGCGCGCACAACGGAGTGGCTCGACGTGATCGACGGCGCGTGGTCGAAACCGTCGTTCAGCTATCGCGGGCGCTTCTATCAGCATGACGAGATCGTGCTCGAACCGAAACCGGTGGGTCGGCCTCAGCGTCCGCGGCCGGTCATCTATGCCGGCGGTGAATCGGAGGCGGCAAAGACGATGATCGCGCGGCAGTGCGACGCGTACGTCATGCACGGCGATCCGCCCGAGCGCATTGCCCCGAAAATCGCCGATATGCGCGAGCGTCGCGAGCGTGCGTCGGAGACGCTTGGCGTCGACTTGCCGCCGATGCAGTTCGGTGTCGCGGCGTACGCCATCGTCCGCGATTCGCGGCACGAGATCGACGCTGAGATAGAGCGGATCACCAACGTGACGGAAGGCTCGCCCGGGTACGGCAATTACCGCGACTGGATCGCCAACACGAAGCTGGAACAACAAGTCAGCTTGCAGGATTACTCGGTCTCGAATCGCGGACTTCGCGCCGGCCTGGTTGGCACGCCGGACGAAGTCGCGGAACGGACCGCCCAATTCGCCGCCGCCGGCGTTGATCTCCTGTTGCTGCAGTGCAGCCCGCAACTCGAGGAAATGGAGCGGTTTGCGGCCGAAGTGATCTCGGCCACAGTCTGACGGCGAAATATGCGTGGGCCCATAGGTTTATCCCGACGGGCCCACAGTTGTTTCGCAGAAGGAGGCAGGGCGTTGCAAGGCGCGAGTCGCGTCGTCTGTTTGTAGAGCGATCCTCGAATCGTAAACCGCTCGCTTGCAACGAGTTGAATTTCCGAATCGGGGCGCGGTCCGAGTGGCCCAATTATTACCTAATAGTGCAGAATTTCTCTCTCCGAACGCCCCTTTTTCAGCACGGACAGTCCGTCCTCCGTGAAGACTTCGCCGCTCCCGCTTACAAGCTCCAGTAATCCGCTTTGGGCCGACACCCGGGAGGCGACGGTCGTGGACGTGCTGGTGGGTCAGGCGCGTACCCGCGTCCTGCTCGCCAGTGTGCTGGGGATCGTAACGCTCGGCCTGCAGATGCTAGGGGTGCTGGGGGGCCACGAGCGGTTCGTGATCGCGGCCACGGCAGGCTACATCGTCGCGGTTCGCGTCCTGGTCATGGTCGTTCGGCGGACGCGCCAGGCGGGCGATATGGTGATCGGCGCCACCATGTTCAGCGACTTGGCATTCGTGTTCGCGACGACGATCGCGTCATCGCCCGACGGGCATTATTACAGAATTCTCATTCTGTCCGTTTTTGTCCTCCACGTCGCGGAGTCGTTCTTCGGGGGGCGCTACGCGACGATCGGGCTGATGGCGGTTATCGTAGGGTACCTCGCCATGACGGGCGGCGAGGGCGGGGCGATGCACGTCGAGAACCTGTGGACGATCGCCCTCTTCGCGGCGACTGCCCTGATGCTGATCACGCAGTACAGCCGCTTCCAGCGACACCTCGAGCACATCGTTGAGCTGTTCGAGTGGGCGGAGGAGGGCGACTTCAGCCACGCCTACGAAGTGAATCCCGAGCGAAACCCCGCGACGATCACCCGAGTCGGCCGGGCTTACAACCGCGTCCGGGTCAAGCTGGCCAGCATGGTGCTGACCGACCCGTTGACGGGCTGCCTCAATCGGCGTGGCCTCGACCAGGCGTTGTCGCGGGAAATCGCCCGCGCGTCACGCGCCGGCAGCAATCTCGCGCTGCTCGCGCTGGACCTCGATCACTTCAAGGAGATCAACGACACGTACGGCCACATCGCCGGCGACGTCGTCCTCCGTCAGGTCGGGGCGCTCCTCGCGCAGACGGCGCGGGCCGGCGATATGGTGGCCAGAACGGGCGGCGAGGAGTTTACCGTCATTCTGCCGGACACCGATGCCGACGGCGCCTATCACTCCGGCATGCGCATCTGCGAGACCGTCCGCACGCACGCGTTCATGGTGAACGGCAAGCGCCTCCACCTCACGATCAGCGTGGGTATCGTGTCTTCGACCGCCATCGGGGGCGATGCGGTGGGGACCAACTTGAAGGAGCACGCCGACGAGGCGCTTTATACCGCCAAACGGGCGGGCCGCGATCGTGTAAGCGTCTGGGACGAGAGTCTGCCGCTAACCCTGACGCCGATTCACATGATGGTCGTTCCGGCGAAATCGCGTCTTTGACGCGAGACGGCGCGGCCAGGAGCCCTGGCCGCGCCTATCCCTCACGAGCGAGATTAGAGCGTCGCCTTAGCGACGCGTAACGCTCACTTTGCCGGTTCTGCCGCGCGCGGGACGGATCACGATGTCGATGTCGCGTCCCAGCCGGGCCAACATCCGAATCAGACGCTCCGTGGAAAATCCGCGCAGCTTGCCGGTGACGACCAGCGAAATCTGCGAGGGGGCGTCGCGCATGATGTAGGCCGCTTCGGTCTGGGTCAGCTGCTGATTCTCGAGAATGCTCGCGATTTCCTTGGCGAGCACGTTCTTGGGAATCACGGACTCGGGAACCGCTCGGGGGCGGCGTAGCGCTTTGGCTCGGGCCACGGTGTATTGGGGAATGGGGGAGAAAAGTCGACCAAAGATTAGAGCGCTTTAATCTTATTGCACACCAGTGAACACGAAAAGGGCCGACTTCGCATTATCAATATGTTTGGCAGCGTCGCTTTCTTTGAACATTGTGTCCAATTGAGCATACGTCAAACTGTCGGCGCTGGGCCCATGGACTCTAGACTAAGATAGTCGCCTCGACTAGCGGTTCATATATCAAACTCTGATGACTGAATTCGCCGAACAGTTGCAGGATGCGCTCGGCCCGTCCTATCAGCTCGATAGCGAGCTGACGGGCGGCGGGATGAGCCGCGTCTTCACGGCGATCGATCGTTCGCTCGGCCGGCGCGTTGTCGTCAAAGTGCTCCCGCCCGAGCTCGCGGCGGGCGTCAATCGCGAGCGGTTCCGCCGAGAGATCCAGGTCGTCGCGCAGCTCCAGCACCCGCACATCGTCCCGGTCCTCTCCGCGGGAGAGCATGGCGACCTGCTCTGGTACACGATGCCGTTCATCGAGGGCGAGTCGCTTCGCGCCGCGATCGAGCGCAAGCGATCGTTCTCGCCGCGCGAGGTCATCCGCATTCTTCACGACGTCGTCGATGCCCTCGCCTTCGCGCACGCGCGCGGCGTGATCCACCGCGACATCAAGCCGGGGAACATCCTCACACAGGGCTCACACGCTCTCGTCACCGACTTCGGCGTCGCGAAAGCCATCAGCGCCGCGCTGCCGATCGGTGCGGTGACGACGGCCGGAATCGCAATCGGGACGCCAGCTTACATGGCGCCCGAACAACTCGCCGGCGATCCCGCGGCCGATCATCGAATCGACATATACGCCGTTGGGTTGTTGTCATATGAATTGTTGACGGGCGTGTCCCCGTTCACCGGTGCCTCGCCACGGGAGACGCTTGCCGCGCAACTCACCCGCGATCCGGCGCCCCTGCATGAAGTCGCTCCGGGCGTGCCGCGAAACGTCTCCACGCTCGTCATGCGGTGCCTGGCCAAGGATCCCGCGGCGCGTCCGCAGACCGCCGACGAAATCCTTCAGGAGCTCGACTCGTTGACGATGCCGTTCGGCGTGACGCCGCAGACCGGCGGCGTCGAGGCGCCGCCGCGCAAGAGCCGCTGGAGGAGCGTCGCCGCCGTGGCGATTCTCGCGATCGTGCTCGCCGGTGTCGGATACGCCGTCAGCAAACAGCGAGATCGGACGACGGTCGGCGCGTCGCGAACCGTCACGTCATCTGTGACCAAAGTCACACCCGACACCACGAGAAAGATGGCGCAGCAGGCGGCGCCTGCGCTCGCCGGACCGGTCGCACCGGCCGCGCCGCCGAAGCCATCGATCATCACCCACGAGGATTCGGTGCGCATCGCGGCCGCGGTGCAGAAGCGTGTGGCTGCCGCGAAGCTTCGCGACTCGCTCGCGAAAGCCAAACTGGCCGAAGAGACGCAGCGGAAAATGATGGACTCGATCATCGCCGCGAACTCCGGCGGCGGTGGCGGCGGAGCGACCGTCAACGCGCCGCGTCGACTGATTATCGCGGAGCCGCCGGAGATCTCGCAGTGGCCCGAAGCGGCACTGCTCGGACATGCGGTTGGCGACAGTCTGCGTCGCATGCTCCGCAGTCGCGCGAGACAGTACACGCTGGTCGATCAGGATTCGGTGCGAATGGCGCTGTCGCGATCACGGGACGTCAGCGACATCGGGCGCACGCTCGGCAGTGACCTGCTGGTGTCGATACGCCTCAATCTGCTGCCGCGCGACTCGGCGATGATGATGCTGCAGCTCTTTGACCTCGGCGCGACCAACGCCTATCGCACGCGCATGAGCGGCGGTCGCAAGGTCGCCAAGAACGAGGTACTCGCCGGCCTCGACGCCATGCTCCTCAGCACCATCACCTACCTCGACGAGATGTCGCGCGCACCTCGCCGTCCGACGCCCCCTCCTACTCCGCCGCCTAGCGCACGCTGAGCAACGGGAAGACGCGGCGCTTGCCGTCGTTGTCGGAGATGTTGATCAATCCAACCTGCGCGCCGTGGAGCTCGCGCGCGTAGTTCCAGAGGCCGATCGTGAGGCCGTGTTGTGAGCCCTTCACATAACTCACGGCGCTCAGCGAGCCGCCGTCGAAGCGGCCCTTCTCCTCGACCTTGAAGTAAGCGCCCGCGATCACGATCGCTTTCACGTCCACGCCGCCCGCGGCAATGCCGCTGAGCGCCACGCCGTTGAGCCGCGGCGCACCGACGCCGACGCCGCCGATGGCGAGGCCCTTCACCGATCCACCAGAGCCGACGCCCACACCGCCGATCAGCAGTCCCGTCGTGTTGCCGCCCGTACCAACGCCGATTCCACCGATACCGATTCCGTTGAAGTCGCCGCCGCCGCCGACACCGATGCCGCCGATGGCCAGACCGCTGACATTGCCGCCGCCGCCCACTCCGATCCCGCCGATGCTGATCCCGGTGAGATCGCCACCACCGCCGACGCCAATGCCGCCGATCTGAATTCCGCGAAGGGCGCCACCACTTCCTACTCCGATGCCGCCGATCGTCAGCCCCTCCACGCGTCCGCCTGCCCCGACACCGATGCCGCCGATGAAAATCCCCTTCATGTCATTCCCGCCGCCCAGCCCGATCCCGCCGATCCCGATCCCCGTGAACGAGCTCTCGACGCCGAGTCCGAGCACCCCGACGCCAATCCCGTTGATGCGACCCGCGCCGGTCACGGGGAGGCCCAGCGCGATACCGTTCACCGTCCCTTTCGCCGGCGAGTACGGACCCCAGAGCGTCGCGTTGATGCCGTTGATTTCCTCGAGCTGGCGGTCGCGAAAATTCAGCCGCACGCCGTTCATTCTCGGTTTGTCGCCGATGGCGAGACCGTTGCCGTTAATCGTCAGGTCGATGACCTGCGCGTCGAGCGAAGCGGCGAGGAGTGTCCAGAGCGCGACGAGGAGGCGGGTAGGGCGCATTGTGGGCAGGAGGAGGGCTGAAGCAATGTACGACGTATGAGAGTCCAGGTTTCGTGGTGGGTTGGTCTTCTGACGCTCGCCGTCTCGGCGTGCTCACGTGTGCAGGTTCCCCCGACGCCGGCAAACGCGGGCGTGAGTACCCGCGACCTCGAAGAGAGGCTGACCGCGTTCGCCCACGATTCCATGATGGGGCGAGAGGCCGGGACCATCTGGAACTCGAAAGCGACCGACTACGTCGCCGCGCAGTTCCGCTACCTCGGCGTTCAGCCGGCGGGCGAGGGCGGCGACTACTTCCAGATTGTGCCGGACATCAGGCCGGGCGATCCGACGGTGCAGGCCGCGCCCGCGCGCAACGTGATTGGAATCATTCGTGGAAGCGATCCGGCGCTGCACGGCGAATACGTCGCGATCACTGCCCACAACGATCACATGGGGTTTACCCACCGTGCGGTGGACCACGATTCGCTTCGCGCGTCCAACCAGGTCGTTCGCCCGCTCGGCGCTGACAGTCCGAACCGGCCCGCCACGCCCGACGAAGCGACGCAGATCGCAAAGATTCTCGATTCGCTCCGGAAGGTGGCCCCGCCTCGGTTCGACTCGATCCGGAACGGCGCCGACGACGACGGCAGCGGGACGATCGCGCTGATCGAGATCGCGCAGGCGCTGATGCGCTCAGGCGCGCACCCGAAGCGATCGATCCTTCTCGTTTCGCACACCGGTGAAGAGAAAGGATTGCTGGGTTCCGCTTGGTACACGGACCATGCCACTGTACCGATCGACTCGATCGTCGCCGAGTTCGACGTCGACATGATCGGGCGCGGCGCGGCGACGGACATCAAAGCCGGAGGACCGACGTATCTCGAGGTTGTCGGCCTGCGGCGGCTGTCGAAGGAATTCGGCGACTGGGTCGAGGCGGCGAACGCGCGCGAGCCGCAGCCCTTCGTGTTCAACTACGAGTACGACGCTCCGGGTCATCCCGATCAGTACTACTGCCGCGCCGATCACTACAGCTATGCGCGCTACGGAATTCCGAGCGTGTCGCTCTCACGCGGCCTGCATCGCGACTACCACCAGGTGACGGACGAGCCGCAGTACATCGACTATCCGGATTACGCGCGACTCACGCGGATGGTGCTCGACGCGGCCGTCTACGTCGCCAATGCGGCCCACCGTCCACGGCTCGACGTGCCCAAGCCGGCGGATCCGCGCGTGCCCTGCCGCCAGTAACGCATGCGACGCGTCGCGCTGGCGACTTACGAATCGGCGCCCGATCTCGCGCCCGACGATCGGCTCCTCGTTCCCGCGCTCGAGCGTGCCGGGGGGGGCATTCGCGCCGAGGCGGCGGTGTGGTCCGATCAATCGATCGACTGGGGCTCGTACGACGCGGTAGTGATCAGATCGTGCTGGGACTATCACCTGCGCGTCGCGGAATTCTTCACCTGGCTCGATCGCCTCGAGTCCGAGCGCGTTCGCGTCTGGAATCCCCCTGCGCTCGTGCGGTGGAACGCGGACAAGCGTTATCTGCTCGATCTGGCGCGGCGCGGCGTGCCGACGATTCCGACGATGATCGCGCTCCGCGGACGGCCGCGCGACGTCGAGGCGATCGTGCACGCCGAAGGGTGGCAGCGGGTCGTTGTCAAGCCGGCGATCTCGGCGAGCGGATACGAGACCCACAGCGTCGCCAGCCCGTTCGACGCCGGGGCATACGATACGATCGCGCGCGTCTCGAGTCTGTGCGATGTCCTCGTGCAGCCCTTCGTCGAGGAGATTCCGCGCGACGGAGAGCTCTCGTTCACGTTCATCGACGGGCGGTTCAGCCACGCCGCGCTCAAGCGCGCGCGGCCGGGAGGTGGGGAGTTTCGCGTGCAGACGGAGCACGGCGGCTCCGTCGAGACGACCTCCGTCGAGACCGGCCTCGTCGAGCAAGCCGCTCGCGTGCTCGCGGCGATCGACGACGTTCCCCTCTATGCGCGCGTGGACGGTGTCGTGCGCGGCGGCGATCTGCTCCTCATGGAGCTCGAGCTCATCGAACCGAATGTCTTCTTCGGCTCGCGCCCCGGCGCCGTCGACGACTTCGCCGCGGCGATTCGGGCGCGACTCGACGGCTAGAAGCGACGCGTCTCGCCGTGCGCGAAGGTCCAGTTGCGATCCGACTGGAAGCCGGCTTTTTGCCAGACCTGCGCGAAACGGCGCGGCGGCTCTTCGGCCGCTTCGTCCGTCATGCGGAAAGTGCCCCAGTGCAACGGCAAACACGGCGGCGCCGACGCGCCGGCGCGGAGCGATCGGTATGCTTCGATCGCGTCCTCGGGGTTCATGTGTACGCCGCGCATGAACCATCGCGGTTCGTAGGCGCCGATCGGCAACATCACGAGATCGAACGGGCCACAACGCCGCCCGATCTGCTCGAACTCGGGATGCAGCGCGGTGTCTCCGGGGAAGTAAACGCGAACGCCATCGGTCTCGAGCGCCCACCCACACCACAGCGTCTCGCCGCGATCGCCGAAGCCGCGGGCGCTGAAGTGCTGCGCCGGAACGCACGTCGCTGAGTACGAGAGTGTCGACACCGACTCCCACCAATCGCGCTCGATGAGATGGCGAACGCCAAGCGAGCGAAGCAACGATCCGAGGCCGAGTGGACAAAGCCACGCCGCGGCGGGGAACCGCTGCGCGATACGCCGCACCGTCGGCGCGTCGAGGTGGTCATAGTGATTGTGCGAGAGCAGAACGAGATCGATCTCGGGCAGCTGCTCGAAGGATACGCCGGGAGGCATCAGTCGTCGCGGTCCGATCCACGGGATCGGCGATGCGCGCTCGCTCCAGATCGGATCGGTCAGAACATTGAACGGCCCGAGTTGGAGCAGCACCGTCGAATGCCCGACCCAGGTTATCGACCGATAGCCGCGCGCGGCGCGGGGAGCGACGATCACCGGCGTTCGCGTCGGCAAGGATCCACGTGGCGGACTCGGTGGAATCGGCTTACGACGACGGTCCCGCAACCGCCAGCGCAGAAAATCGGCGAAGCCATGAAGCTCGGTGCCGGGCCACGGGTTTTGGAACCCGCCGCCCGGCCGGTGATGCGGGGGCGGGGGCGGGGGCGGAATCAATCCGCGCGCATGGCGATGACCGGATCGACGCGCGCCGCGCGCCGCGCGGGCAGATAGCTCGCCAACGACGCAATGCCGACGAGCACCGCGGCAACGCTGACAAAGGTGAGCGGATCGGTCGCCTGCACACCGTACAGTAGTGCCGCGAGGAGGTGGACGAGCCAGAGCGCGCCGGCCATCCCGATCGCCACACCGACGACGCTGAGCCCGACACCTTGCCCAAGAACGAGACGCAACACTCGATCGTGCGTGGCACCGAGCGCGATGCGGATGCCGAGCTCGCGTGTGCGTTGCGCGACCGAGTAAGAGATCACGCCGTAGATGCCGAGCGCGGCGAGGAGCAACGCCAGGCCTCCGAACGCGCCGAGGAGCGTCGTATAGAAGCGGGGCTGGGCGACGGATTCCGACACGACGTCCTCCATCGTGCGCAGATCGTACACGGGCATCGTCGGATCGATGGCTTGAATGGTCTCTCGGATCGCCGCCGAAAGCGTGGCGACGTCGGCCGTCGAGCGCACGAGCACCGCCATGTCGCTGATCGGGAACGTGCCCCAGCCGACGTACGTCGTCGGAGACACCTCGGAAGCCAGGCCGCGCTGCTTCACGTCGCCGACGATGCCGATGATCTCGCCGCGCGCGGTGACCTCGCTCTTCGCGTTGCCGACCGTATCGTGCGTGATCCCCAGTGTGATGCGCTTGCCGATCACGTTCTCATTCGGAAAGTACTTTTTGGCGAACGACTCGGACACGAGCACCACCTGTGGCACACCAAAATTCTCTTCCTGCGGCGTGAACGCGCGACCGCGTATCACCGGTATTCCCATGCCCGCGAAGTAATTCCATGAGACGGGATGTACGTCGGTGAGCATGCGCTTCTCTTCCGGAGTCGGCGGTTGTCCGTCGACGTCGAACGAGGTGCGCATGCCGTGTGGTTCCATCGGCCGCGAGAACGCGACGCTCACCGACTGCGTTCCCGGCAACGCCGAGAGTCGATCGCGCACCGAGTTCGTGAATGCGCGAATGTCGCGGTCGTTCGGATACTTCACCGAGGGGAGTGACACGTCGAACGACAGGACGCGCTCCGGGCGGAAGCCCGGATTCACGCGCAGCAGATTCGCGAAGCTGCGAATGAGCAGCCCGGCACCGACGAGGAGAACGACGGCGAGCGCCATCTCGGTGATCACCAACGCGCTTCTCGTCCGTTGCGCGCCTCGTTTGCTGCTCGTACCGCGCACCGCTTCCTTGAGCATCTGCCCGAGCTCGGAGCGCACGGCGTGAATGGCCGGAACGAGGCCAAAGACAACGCCTGTCAGCAGCGCGAGGCCGGCGCAAAAGAGCAGCACGCGTCCGTCGACGGCGATGTCGTCGAGACGCGGGAGTCCGCGCGGACCGAAGGCGACGATCGCGTCGACCGCCCATGAAGCCAACGCCGCGCCGAGCACCGCGCCGATCGCCGACAGCATGACGCTCTCGGTCATGAGCTGCCGAACGATCCGTCGGCGATTCGCGCCGAGCGCCGTGCGAACGGCGATCTCCGTCTCGCGACCTGCGGCGCGGACCAGCAACAGATTGGCGACGTTCGCGCACGCGATGAGGAGCACGAAACCGGTCGCACCGAGCAGGGTGAACAGAACCCTGCGTACGTCACCGACGAGATTCGTCTCGATCCGCTCGATGGATCCGCCGAAGTTGGTGTTCGACCGCGGATATTGGACGCGCAGCTGTTCGCCGATCGTCCGCATGTCGAGTTTGGCGACGTCGAAGACGACGCCCGGCTTGACTCTCGCGATCGCGCCCAGGAAGTGCGCGCCGCGATTCTCGGGATCGACCATCCACGGCTCGAGCTTGAAGGGCGTCCAGAGGTCGGGCTCTCGCGGATAGGTGAGCGCGGACGGCGCGACGCCGACGACCTTGTAGTCCTGACCATTGAGCGAGATCACGCGGCCAAGCACCGCGGGATCGGCGGAGAAGGTGTTGCGCCAGAGCTTCTCCGAGATGACGGCGACGCGCTCGGAGCCGGCCGCGTCTTCGTTCGCCAGGAATCCGCGGCCGAGTCGCATCGACACGCCGAGGAGCTCGAAGAATCGCGCGCCGACGGCCGCGGAATTCAGCCGCACGGGCGCGGCGCCGGACACGCTCAAGTTCGCGCTGTTGCCCGGCTGAACCGCCGCGATCCCGACGAAGCTGTGTGTGCGGTCGCGGTAGTCGACGAAGTCCGGCCCGGACATCGACTGGAGCTTGCCGTCGCGATTCGTCGATCCGACAACAACCACCTGATCGGCGTCGCGGAAGGGAAGCGGCTTGAGGAGCACGCCGTTCACGATGCTGAACACCGCGGTCGTCGCCCCGATGGCGAGGGCGAGTGTTATGACCGCGATCAAGGTGAAACCGGGCGTGCGAATGAGCTTGCGCGCCGCGTAGCGGATGTCCTGGCGAAGCGTTTCCATGTGGCTCGGATGTGTTTGAACGGACGGGGACAGAGGAACAATCGTGCCGTGGTCCGTTGTGCCAAGTCAACTGATTCCAACGCGTTGCGTCGCCACCGCGCGGCCTTCGCGTTCGCTCGTGGGAACGTTCGTCCCAAAATCGGACGCAGGGCTCGCCCAGTCAGACTTGGTACGATCGTATGAGCTAACGATGGAACTGCCGGACTAACGCGGACACGGACGGGCTAACGCGGTCTCAGGACGCCACGCTCTGCAACACTCGGCTCCAACGGGAGTGAAAGAAGGGGTTTTTGGGAACGGCCTCGGGATGCCTCGTTCCACGAAGCGTCCCGAGGCTTTTCCCAAGACATCTCGGCCGTAGCGAAGTGAAGGTGACTCGGCGTCCGCGTTAGCCGGTGCGTGTCCGCGTTAGTCCGGCAGTTCCATCAAGAGGCCTTCGTTACGGAACCAACTCAAGAGCGGCGCTCAGGATGACAGCCGCAGCGCTTTGCCCGTGTGATTCGTCGCACGCTCTCCATCGCGCAGCGCGACGACTCCATTCACGATTACAGCAGCAATCCCGACCGGGTACTGAAACGGCTCCTCGTAAGTCGCGCGATCGGCGACCGTGGCTGGATCAAAGACTACAACGTCCGCGGCCATGCGCGGCGCAAGGCGACCGCGGTCGGCGAGATGGACGCGCGACGCGGGCTGGGCGGTCATCTTGTGAATCGCCTGCGTCAGCGTGAGCGCTTTGCGCTCGCGTACGTAACGGCCGAGCACGCGTGGGAAGGTGCCGAGCCCGCGTGGATGCGGATGGCCGCGGCGCGACGGGCCGTCGGTCGCGAAGGCGCCGCCGTCGCTGCAGACCATTCCCTGCGGGTGGGCGAGGATGCGGTCGAGATTGTCTTCGCTCATCGCGAACCCAACCATGCCGACGCTGCCGCGGCTTCGCTGCAGCAACGCCATGGCCATGGCGTACGGATCCATGTTCAGACTCTTCGCATAGGTGCCGAGACGCGCACCCTCGGCGGCCCGGTCGCTCGCGTCGGCGACGTTGGCGATCATCACGTTGTCCCAGCCGCCGATCAGCTCGACTTTGGCGAGCGTTTCCTGCTTGATCTTGTCCGCGGTCGACGGATCGGTGAGTCGCCCGAGAAAAGCGGCAGTGCTGCCGTCGCGACTCCATACCGGGAAGAGGTTGGTGAGTCCCGTTTGGTAGGCGACGTATGGATAGCGATCGAAAGCCGCGTCGCATCCAGCGGCGCGCGCGGCGGCTACTCGTGCGAACGCGGTGTCGAGTTTTCCCCAGTTGCGCGGACCCTGCGTCTTGAGATGCGAGATCTGCAACGGACATCCGGCGCCGCGCGCGACGGCGATCGCCTCGTCGATCGCCTCGATGAGGCGGTCGTCTTCGTTGCGCATGTGCGTCGCGTACGGCAGTCGTCGCGCCGCGAGTGGCTTACAGAGAGCAATGAGCTCGTCGCGTGGTGCGAAGGCGCCGGGCGTATACTCGAGTCCCGTGGACGCGCCGCACGCGCCGTCGGCGATCGCGGCACGGACGAGCTGTTGCATGCGCGCCAACTCCTGGGGTGTGGCCGGCCGATCGTCGCCGCCGACCAC
>Ga0207689_10000196_pt1 | contig 53072 bp, 97 predicted proteins | sample KBSMisM52_FD_184312 | JGI IMG/M metagenome (GOLD analysis project Ga0207689, IMG submission 184312) | Miscanthus rhizosphere microbial communities from Kellogg Biological Station, Michigan, USA - KBS Miscanthus M5-2 (SPAdes) (version 2) | ecosystem: Host-associated > Plants > Roots >...
CCTCGAGCGCCTCCCACCCGAAGAGCGCGCCGTAGAAGTCGGCCGACTTCGCGACGTCCTCGCACGCGACGTCGACCCAGCAGGGGACGCCGTCGTCGTATCCCGTGAACTCCATGGAACCCCTCCTCGCCCGGAGCCGGCGGGTGCGATAGCCACGGCTGGCCGGGCATGACATCGTCGCAGATATTCTGATACCAGCCGGGCGGCTCGCCGTCGGCGTTCCCGTCGTGATATGCCAGTACGCAGCCATATTCGTCCGCATCCTCCGCCGTCGGCAGCCGGTCCGTGATCGGCTCGGGCCAGCCGGCGGGCTGCGGCTCTCGGCGCGTCGTCAGCGCATCCGCCGCGCCGCGGTAGTACGCCCTGCGCAGGGCGCGTCCCGCCAGGTCGCGGCGGATCGCCTCAGCGTCCGGCCGCTCGGCGAGCGAGGGATCGGCCAGGGCACGCTCCAGATAGAGCGCGGCGAGGTCGGTGCGCTCGTGCGCTCGCGCGAGGGGGATAGGCTCTCCGGTCGGTCCAGCGCGGCTCTCCAGCGGCTCCAGAGCCGGGGTAGAGCGGTCCGCGTGCGGCTCGGTTGCCGCTTTTGCCGGCTCCAGCGCGATCAGATCGACGCCCATGCGCGGCACGCCGGCGGCTTCGAGGGCCGAGCGCAGCCGGGCGTTCTCGGCTTCGAGCGCCGGCAGGGCACGGCCGATTTCGTCGGCCAGCGCGTTAGCGTCCTGCGCTCGAATCTCGGCCCGACCAACGGCCGCTAGAGCCTCGTCCCGCTCACGCTCTGCTTGCGCTGCCGCTGCGCCCGGCGTGATGCCACCGCAGCGCTGGAGCGTGACGGCAAGGCGCAGCCCATCGGACGCCGTAAAGGTCATCTCGAGGTAGTTGACCGCGCCTGACTCACGAAACTGAGCCGCGAACGCATGGGCCAGAGCCTCGGCCGTGCCGCCCTTCAGGCCCATATCTACGGCGCCCTGCTGGATGCTCATGCCGGTGATAGTGGGGTCAGAGAATTTCTCGGCTATCGCATTGACGGCCTCGTCTCGCTGGACGATGGCCCGCGCGGCCCGCAACTGGACCTCGTAGCACTCCTGCTGCATACCCGTCAGCGCCTCGACAAGCTGAGCGATCAGTGTCGGCGCCGCGGCGATCAGAGCACCGGCCCCGTCGGCCTGCTCCAGCCATGCAATCGTCGAGTTATCGGCATCCTCGATAGACGGCGGGTAGGCCGGGCTCCCGCCTTCCGGTGCGTTGCCGACCGGCACAAATTGCCACGGCGCAGGCTGGGCGCCGGCTAGAAGCTCCCGCGCGCGGCGGGTTAATTCGGCGTAGTCGCTCATGCACCAGCCCTCAAACTCAGAACCGACCGGCCCGACGGCGCCGGCCCATCTGGCGACAGCATGATCCGCGCCAGCTTCTCCTCCTCCGCCTGATCGACAATGTCCTTGACGCCTTCGCGGAACCGCTTCGAGTAGCGCTGGAGCACGACAGCGGGGCGCAGCTCCTTCTTGCGCGCGCTGTCTCCGGCATCGCGAGCGCGCACGAAGGCATAGGCTGCGACCCACCAATTGTTCGCAAACGCCAGTCTCTCGGCGGTCGTCCACGGCTCTTTCTGGCCGGATTCGTTCGGCCACGGGACTTGCCTGAATTCGCGGTTGGCGGCGGGGCTGAAGACGGTGATTAGGTCTGGCATCACGCCCGTTCCTCGTAGCCGACATCCACGAATTCTGAAGCGAACATTTCGATAGCAGTTCGCTTCTCGTTATCGCTCAGCGCACGCCATTCTTCGTCGGTGTAGCCGATCTGCTCTGGCGTTATCAGCTTGTCCCTGAAGCCGTCGCAGTAGACTCTGATCTTCATTCTTCAGCCTCGCTCGGCGGTTCCGCCTCATGTCTCACCATCCAAACTTCTGATTCCGAGAACGTCAGTTTCCGTGCACTGCCTTCGTACTCTATTCCATCCAGACCATCGAAGCAGACGGCGCCTTCCCATAGCCAGAACCCAGGGTCGCTCTCGCTGAACGGCAGCCCAAGATCATCAGGGTCCGGGCTAACTTGATCAACGCCAGTTGTAATTGAAAAGCTTGATGCCGCAATCCACGCCATGCCGTGTGCGCAGACAAGGATCAACGCCCATCCCGCGCTTACAGTCGGCGCCGTTACGGCTTCGGCGGCTTCGTGTCTCATATTCTGGCCTTTCAATCTTTGGGCTTCGCCCCCATCGCATCCCAATACAACACGTCCGGGTGCGGCAGATTAAGGCCCAACACCTCGACGCAGTAGCAATCGAGCTTGTCCAGGTACTCCGACATCTGTTTCACGCTCATCTCCGACGTTCTCGCTCTGCCGATTTCGTAGGTCATGCCGGCCATATCGACATATCGAATCTCGCACGGGCACAGCCGGGCAACAAGGATTTCGTGCCACTCCCAAGAGCTTGCCGATTGCCCGAACGCCTCGAACATGTGCTTCTGTATCGCATTATTCCACAGCCAAAGCAGCTTGTTCTGTGCGACGGTCCGAGTTTCGTGCTCGGGCTTCGGCTCGACGATGATCTCTATCGGCGGATCGAGCGGCAGCGTGCCGATACGCTCAAGCGCGCGCTGCCGCTCGTACTCCGTGCGAACGAACGTCCGGAACATATCAGGCTGTCGTCTCGGCGCTCTTGGACTTAAGCCTTGTCAGGTGCTCAAGCCGGCGCTTGATGACATCCGGCATTTCCTTCTGCGCCTCAATGATCTGATGGTTGGTCATGTTGGCGCGGTTCGTGCGCCACGTTGAGTAAAGCTGCTCGTCCCCCTCGCTGGCAGCTTCTTTCAGCGCAATGATCAGGTCTGACCAAGCTCCGGTAGCAGGCGTCTGCTGTAGCGGCTTCTGCGTCGATGGTTTCTGCGTGGCGCGCGGTGCAACTTGATGCGATTCCGCATCCGGGTCCTCGACCTCCACGGTCGGGATGCAGAAAACTTGCATCAGCGCGTACTTGTGCGCGACCGCCATTGCCTTGTTGCTGGCCTTGTCGCCCGAGTCCATTCCCTCGCCCTCGACGATGCACGAAACATTCGTACCATCGGCCGCATAGAAGGTGTACTTGATGCGCAGGCGCGAGTAAAGGAGAAGCCCGCCGCTCTTGTTCTGGCGCTCCTCGCGCTCGCCGGACAGAACCTCCGGCACGCTGAAAATGCCGTGCTTGGCGAAGAGCGGATTCAAGTTGTTGTAGAAGTCGTCAATTCCGCGGTAGTTGAATCCCTGCTGCTGATTGCGCTTGCTCTTCTCGATAGCGCCGATCTCGCCGACTATCTCGGCAATGGCTTGATAAATCGTGCTCATAATTACACCTCAGAACGGATTACTGCCGTCATCCTCGTGCTCGGGCGGCTGCGGCTCTTCCGCCGCGCCGATCATCTCGGAGAGCTGCGCCGCGTCGTCATCGGACGCGGCTTGCCACGAGCGGTCGCTGTCTTCGTCGCTCATGCCGCCTCCGCTGCCCAAGGCCCCGGCGGGAAACAGACGATGCAGCGGCGGCGTCCGCGCAGCGCGTCCTCGCGCGTCTCGATCGTGCACAGCATTGCTCTCGCGCAGCCGCACACGGACTGCCACTGGCCGGCGGGCATGACATCCACGCCGGCCAGGTCGAACCAGCGATGGACGGAAGCCCCGCGGGCGGCGGTGTTGAGCCCGACGATCTCGCTCATGCCGCCTCCTGCTCGCTCGCCGGGAAGCAGCCCGTGCAGCGGGTCATGCCGGCGATGTCCTTCTCCTCGGCTGTCTGGATGTCGCCGCGCCTGTCGTGGACCCGCCCGCAGACGGATCGCCACATACCCTCCAGCCCTCTCGCACGCTCCCATCGGTGCACGGTCCCGCGGCGGCTATAGGCGGAACAGCCCACGATCTCATCAGCCATGGCCGCTCTCCTTGAGCCGCTCCGTCAACACCCCGAGCGCGGCCCGCCACCCCTCTTTGCGCTCCGGGTGCACTGGCGCGTCAACGTCATCCTCATCCAGCAGTGCGGCAATCTCGTAGCGCAACTCGGAGACCGGCACGGCGGGCTCGGTCGCAGCCACCTCGCGCAGCGCGGCGAGGATCAGCGCGGCGTCGGCGTCGTCCTGCTCGCCGCTCGTGTCCTCGCGATTGCGCAGCAACTCCTCGATCTCGACCTCGCCGAAGGCGTTGACCTGCTCAAGATCATTGGCCAGCCGCGCGCACTCCGCTCTCTGCTCGGGCGTCATGACCTGCCCTCCTCTGCACGCGATGTCGAGCCCATCAAATTCTTGCGCCGCAGGAACTCGTCCGCCCTGGCGCGAACGGAAATGACTGTCGGATCAGCGCTCTGTCGGGTGGCGTGGACTAGGCTCTTAAGCAGCGCGGCCAAGTCGTCCACGAGCGCCCACGCCTCCCTCTCCCGCGGCGTCATGCGGCCCCCTCGACGATCTCAGCCGCCTCGCGCAGCAGCTCCGCCCCATCCCCACCCGCGTAGCCGTCGAGTGCCGCGGCGATGCGATCGACGACCTCGGCGCGCAGCACGAGACTGTCGGCCTCGGCGCGCATGGCTGTGGCGTGGGCGCGCAGGGATTGGGCGGGGCCGGTGGTGGGAGCGGCGCGATCGGCGGTGGCAAGCATGGCCTCGGCCCGGGCCTCGTGCTCCTGCTGGGTGTAGTGGCGCACGTCGGCGATGTAGGGGGCGGGCTCTGGGGGCAGGGGCTCGCAGTCGCTGATCATGGCGAGCACGTAGCCGTCCGCAGCGCGGATCGAGACGGACGTGTCCGGACTGTTCGCCGGGGCTCTGTAGCCGAACACCGGGCCGGTGGTGCCAACCTGCGGGCCACGCACGACACGAACCCGATCGCCGACCCTCGGCACCCATGGCTGCGCGTCGGTGAGCGAGGCGCGACGATCATGCGCGACATGCGTCGCCACCGCGGCATTCTCGGGGCTCAGCGGCTGGCTGGGCTCCAAGTCGCTCGCGCGGACCCATGCCTTTCTGCCGTAGCCAATGACGTGGATATCGGCGTCTGTCGAGTTGCCATGCATCGAGTCGCCTTGAATAAAGACCACTTTCCCGGTCATGCCGAGGTTTTTACCGCGCTTGACGAGCACCCAAGCGTTGATCTTTGGTATCCACTGCTCGGGTTCGACCGCAGCGAGGTCAACGGGCTGCTCGTCAGCGCGCTGCTGCGCGACTCTCGACCCAACCCCATCGCAGGCGCCGCAACGCCGCCCTCCTATCCAGCCATGCCCCTCGCAACCCGGGCAGGTCTCGGCGCGTGGCGACATAATCTCGGGCTCTGGTCTTGCCTCACGCATTGCTGCTGGCCTCTTGTTGCTGTTGCCGCCGCTGCTCGAAAAACTGTTCGAGCAGCGTGTCATTCAGCGCGGCGTCAATTAGCTCCTCCGCGCTGCCGAACCCGGCGATCTCGGCGAGGACGCCGAGGGTGTAGCCGGCCTCGATTCGGGGCTCTGGGGCTTCGGTGGTCATGCCGTCGTCCCCGCCTCGTTCTGCGCCAGCGTATCGGCATCGGCCCGCAGCCTTTCGAGCACCGGCCCGCGCTCATCTTTCGGCAGCCGCATGAACAGGTCGCGGATGCACTCGACAATCGGCCCCTCGCTGTTGCTCGTCACGAATTCGGTGTTGCAGCGGACCCAGGCGTAATTGACTTTGCGGGCGCCCATATCGGCTAATCCTCGTAGTGCTCAGTAATGCGCTCGACCGACGGCCAGGCGCGGGTTATTTCGGCAGACGGACAGGGCATGCGACATCCGCCGTCCAGGCCGCATCCCACAACTCGCCGTAGACCGCGCAATCATCCGGCTGCATGCCGTCATCCATTTCGCGGCGCAGATCGGCACACACGAGGCAGGTGCGAAGTTGCATAAACGGCCCGCCGTCGTCTGAGTCCTCCAGGCGCCCGGCGATCAATTCGTGCCGCTCGCCGATAGCGATTTCGCGGCGGCACTCGCAGCAGACGTGCGGCTTCGCGGCTCGCGGGTGGGCAGTGCGGCGGAATGTCATGTTTTCCTCTGCAACGCTTCCGCCGCCGGCCTTAAATCCACGCCGCAGTACGGACAGAAGTTGAAAATGAGTCCGCTAGGGTGTCGCTCTGATTGCGCTCCGAACAAGCGCCCCGTGATCTCGCCGCCAACTCTCTCGAATTGCCAGACAAATATCCCATTGCGCCCTTTCGGTGGGTTCCCGGCGTGGGTGACGGTCCACAGCCGCGTGCATGAAAGAACTTTGCCGCCGTCGATCGTGCAGGTTTCGTCGGTCATGCCGGCTCTCCCCGCTCGGGCGGAAGCATCCTGCGCAGCCGCTCGATTTCGTCGCGCGCGTGCCCAAGCTCTTTCTGCGCCTGCTCCAGTTTCTTTGTGATCCGCTCGGGCAATTCGGACCAACCGTCGGAGCACTCCGGGTAAACGCGCCGCCGGCCTCTCTTTACCGACCAGCGCTCACCGTCCCAGTAGGCATGCTCCCACTCGCTCATTGCGAACTGGCGGTGCAGGTAGTAGCCCGGCTTGGGTGGCTGGATCATGCCGACCTCCCCAGCCACCGCACGCCCCGCTCGATCGCCCCTGCCGCACTGGCCTCCCCGCCCGTCAGCGCGTCAACCGCCGCAATCGCAGCCTCGGTCGCGGCGTCGTCCGGGACTTTCCGCAGGCTCGCAACGTGCTGCACGCTCTGCGCGACTGCGATCGCGCGGTCTAGCTCGCAGATGAGGACGGCGGCGAGGGTGGGGCGGGCGCTGGCGATGGTTTCGGCGGTGGCGCTCATACCTTCGGCCTCGTTTTGCACGGCAGCGCCAGCGCGTCAATTGCTTCGATCGCCTTCGCCGCGTCGCGCGAGTTGCAATTGCGCACGTAGCTATTCCGCGCGATGCAGTAATCCGTGTGATAGATCACAAGCGCGACACCTTCGCCCGTGACTTTCGCCCACTCGTAGGCGTGCGGGCTCTCTGTGACTTCGAGCCCGAGCGGCTTCACGGCCTCGGACCATTTCCCCATCTCGCGCTTGAGCCAATTCCGATCCTGGCGGCTCAGACTCTTCTGCGGCTTCTCGCGCTTTGGGCTCGGCTCCGATTCGGCAATGAGCGAGAGGCAGAAGTCCTCGCAGTCCTCGAAGCCGCCCATCTCGGCAGCGATGGCCATTGCGGCTTGCTCGCCGATGCCGTCGCCTTCGGCGAGCGATAGGGCCTCGGATGCGCGCATGCGGCGCTTGCGATTACTGGAACTCATGACTGCGCCCCCGAAAACAGCCGCAACTCCCACGACGTAACCGGCGGGTCGCGCTCGCTGTCGTGGTAGCGGATCAGCGCCGCCCGCGCGAGCGGAGCGCCGTCTACCGTCACGTCGATGACGCCGACTTGATCGCGACCGGCGCCGGCGAGAGCTTTTACGATCGCGCCGATGAGGTCGGAGGCCGTCTCGACGCGCTCGATATCGGTGCGCTCCAGCGTGCTCATGTCCGTGACTCCGCAGCGGCGCGGCGAATCCCAATCTCCTCCGGCCCCGTGAACTCGATATCCGCGCCGTGCTTGCCGATGCGAACAAGCCGGGCCTCGACGCTGATCGCAATCGCTGTCTTGCGGTCGTGGCGCACGATTGCGGCGTAGGGCGCGACTGTGCCGCGGACGTGCGTGACGGTCAGATGCACGGCCTTGCGCGAGCGGGTCTCCAGCCGATCGACGCTCACGCGCCAGGTGACGACGCCCCAGCCGTTGACGATCTCGACTGCGGCGCCGGCGGTTAGGGTCAGCGTCAGGCCGTTGCGGCCGATGCTGTCGGGGTGGGCGGGGCTCATGCCGCCCACCTGTCGCCGCTCTCCATCGCGTCCTCCTCGGCCTCACGATCCTCGGCGTCCCACTGCTCCGCCAATTCCTTGCCGCGCCACTTCAGGTAATGCCAACGCAACTCCCGGCGCAGCGCGATGCGCGCCAGATCGGCCTCCATCGCGTTCTGCGCGTTGACCGTCTGCATGAGGATCTTCTGGTCGCACACGTCGGCCAGCCACTCCTCCAGCGCCCGATCGCGCGCCTCGGGGTCCGCGTCGAATTCCGCGCCGGCCGCTTCCTCGCCGGCCTCCAGGCGCTCGTCCCGGGCGAGGCTCTTGGCCTCCCACCCAAGGCGGTGGAACAGGTCGGTCAGGACCGGGTCGGCGGCGCCCATCACGCACCCCCTACGCACAGGGCGCCCAGGTCGGCGAGGCGGCTGGCCACGGTCTGGACGATCTCGTGCTCATCGCACACGGCGTCCACCTCGACCCCCGCCCCGGACAGCGTCACGACATCAATTGCGCGGTCGCGCTCGCGGCGCGTGGCGCAGCCGACCAGTTCGTCGGCGCCGACAAATCGGCGCTGCCAGACCGTCCAGCGCCCGGCGCCAACTCCGGCGCCGGCGCGGCTGAGGTAGAGACTCTCTGGTGTGCGGCTGTCGGTCATGGCGGCTCTCCATCGGGTGGGCGATGGGGACATGAAACCATAGTTGCATCGCCTATGCAACTGCGGTTGCATCGATGGGCAAAAAAATATCGCGCCCGGTTGCATGCGCCAGGGAACTGGCCCGAAGGGCTGTACGGTACGCGAGGGAAGGGCTAGGGGCGGGACTTTGGCTTCAGCATCGTCAGCATGTTGTCAAGCGCCTCCTCGTCCGCTGAGAGCACGCACCTGATGATCTCCGCGCGCTTGCTGTCGGTACACGGCTTTTGCTGCTCCTCCATAGGTCCATCTTCTGCAATCAACCACTTAAGGCTGACCTGCATCTTCTCCGCGAAAACATAGGCGTTGATCGCGTCGAACTTTTTCGTGTCGCCGTTGATGAGCTTGCTCGCAGCCGCGTGGCTGATGCCCAAAAGCTTCACCAGCTCGGCCGGGATGCCCTTGAGCCCGCGTGCCTGCATGGCTCTGACGATGCGGTCTTGATGGCTCATGCAACCAATGTTGCATTCTGCCCTTGAACCATGGTTGCGTCTTTTATGAAACTGTGGTTGCATTGGCGGCATGGACAAGACCTACGTCATCAACAAGCTCGGCGGGCCGGCTGCGGTAGCTGACCTGCTGGGCATCACTCGCCAGGCGGTCGAGAAGTGGCCCGAGAAGGTCCCAGCCCTGCGCGTCTACCAGTTGCGCGAGCTGCGCCCGGACCTGTTCCCGGTCCCGGCCCGCCCGCGCTCGGCAGCCCCCGAGGCCGACCGTGTCGCCTGACCCAACCCCACGAGGAAGCGAAATGAGCCACCGAGCGCTGACGCTGGGCGATCGCCTGTTCATCTGGTACGCGGCGCTGAAGATGACGCGCGCGGGCAGCCGCACGCTCGCGCAGAGCGTGGAGCAGGCGAAGGGCGCGCTCCTCGCGTTGTATGACGAGGAGGCTTGGGAGAGGTGCGAGGCGCTGAAGGCCGAGCAGCAGGCGCTGGCGGACTTCAGCTTCAGGTTTCTTAGGGGCGGGGCCTCTGAGGCTTCCAGCCGGCAATGAACGCTCCCTCCGGCGTCTGCGCGACCAAGCAGCCGAGCGCCACGGCGCCGAAGCCTGTCTTGGACGGGTCGAAGGCGCGCGTCTGCACCACGAGGACCGCCGGGGCGAATTCCGTCAGGAAAACCCAGTCGTCGCGCTGCGGTAGCGGCACCTCGTCTGGCCAGTCGATTTCTCGTGAAACGTCCTGCTCGTTCATGCGGACGAGGATCGTGATTTTCATTGGGGGAACCTCTCGTGCTGCGGGTTAAAGGGAGTCCCTTCCGTTCGGGTTCGGGACGCTCGAAATCTATCACGTTAGGCTCCTCCGCCATTTCCGCTCAGTTAGTTGCACCGACCCCCCCGCCGCGGCAACTCTCCGCCGCGGCTCCGGCGCAAGCCGGCCCCAAGCCCACCGTTGGGGAAAACGGAGGCAGCGCGAGGGGTGACGACAGAGCCCTGATCGCGCGGCTGGTCGGCCTGAAGACAGAGCGCACAACTCCTACCTGCGCGCAGCCGGCGGAAACCCGGCATCTCTTCCCCTCTCGCCACGGGACCCAACGGGGACCGGGCGGCAGCGCGCTGGCAGACCGCGGACCGTGCCCGGGCACGGCTGTCTGCCCTCTCCTCCTCGACTCCCGCCGCGCCGTCTGGCCGGCGGGCTTTTTCTGTGGCCGCTCGGTAGCGGCAGGACATAGCTCATGAGCCACCCCGACCCCCATCACATCGGTACTCGCCTGCCCGCGGGCGCTCATCGCGAGTACCGCAGCAAAGTCAACCTCACCGCGAGCGAGCACGCGCTGTTTGCGCGCCTCGCGCGTGAGGGGAACGTGCGCCAGGGGACTCTGCTCACGGACCTCCTGCGCGCCCTCGCCAACCGCCCCGAACTGCTTCGGGAGCTTGTTGCGATCGCGACCAAGCGTGCCCCGGAGGTTGCCTAGATGCACGGCCCGATTTCGGCCCAATTTCAGAGCGAACTCGACCCGCTAGAGCCACGGCTGAAGCAGTTGCTCGCCGACCTCGCAGCGGAAGCCGACCTGACCCCGGACACCGTTCTGAGCTTCATTTTCCGGGCGCTGGCCTCGACACACTCGATTGAGCAGATCAGAGATTTGCTGCGCAGCAATCGGCCCGATTTCGGCCCAATTGAGGACTGCTGACGTGGCCCTCTACACCGGCGGCGGTCCCGATCCTCTGCGCGCACGGCCCGTCAATTTGCCGCCCGTGCCCTCGCCGGGCACGAAACCGCAGAGCTACTGCGGCGCGATGCCCGAGGCCGAGCCCGCGCCGCCGATGCGCAAGAGCTTCGGCGTGTTCAACGGGCGCTGCACGACTTCCCGGGAGATGAAAGAGGCCACGCAAAAGGCCAACGTCCGCCGCGCTGCTGCCGGCGCGCTCTATGAGCACGACGGCGTGCTCGACACCGCCCGGGGACATGCGCGCCGCCTCGGGCGCAATCCCGACCTCGTCGCCGAGCGGCTGCGCAAGAACCCCAAGAAGTCGATCGCCGAAGCGCTGCTGCCCTCGCGCCGCCAACACCCCGCCTCATCACCCGCCGCGACCGCGGCAGGAGGCTCCCCGTGACCCGCTCCCTTCCCGCCCATCTCCCCCGTCCCGGACGCATCCCGATCCGCCGCCTCGGCGTGCCCGATCGTGAGGCGCTGATGCTCGGCGCTTCGGTTGTCGCGTTCTGGACGTCGCGCGCGCGGTGGATGAGCACGGCGCGCGATGCGACCCAGCAGGTGGCGACGTGGCTGAGGGCGCTGTGATGGGCGCCATGAGCCTTGCGAGTGCGACCTACCGCCTCGGCCGCTGCCACCGCGCGAGCCCCGCCGAGGCCCTGCGCTGGGCGGTCTGGCGCCTGCTCGGAGTCTGGGGGCGGACGTGAAAACGATCCCGCTGCGTGCGCGCTGCTGGCTGACGGCCTGGGCGCTGCGTCAGTGGGGTATGGCGGGCTGGCATGTGATTCGAGCGATTTGGAGGCCGTGATGAGCGACACCGAAGAAACCGACCCGACTCTGACAGCGCTCGCAGACGAGTTCTGGGACGCGGTCGATGAGTGCCGCGGGGACGACGAGCAGCGCTTTGATGTCGCTCTCATGATCGGCGAGATGGACGACGCGTGGCGCCGGCGTGAACTGGCCAGGGCCTACGAGTCGTGTGGGCTCATCGTGCCGGCGGACGCGCTGCCATGAACTGGAACTGCCGGGAGTACCGCAACAGGCAGGGCGGCGGCATCGTCCAGTGGACCGGCCCCTGCCCGCCGAAGGGCACGCGTTTTCGCGACTCTGGCGGCACGGAACTGATCTGCGACGGCGAGATATTTTTTGCCGGCGGCCTGCTGCTCTGCCGCGACGCGACGGGCTATCAGGCCGGCTACTGGCCGAGCGATCTGACGCCGATCGATGAGCCGAGCCCCGAGGCCGCGCTGGACGCGCAGGACGACTCCGGCCTGCTGCCGACGGGGGTGCGACTGTGATCCGCGAATGGCTCAAGCGCCGCCTTGCCGGCCCCGAGCTTGACGAGCTTTGGCGCTGGCGGCACACCCAAGACTCTCTGCGCCAGTGGATAGGCTATGAGTTCCCGGGCATCGGAGACGTGCTGGACCATCTGAGGCTCGAAGCGCGCGGCGTCGGCGCTGATGCGCGCATCGATCAGTTGCGCGATCGCCTGCGCGCGAGACGGATCGAGCCCCATTTCAACAAGCTGACCCCGGCCGAAGCCGAACGCCTCGCGCTGCTCATCGAGGAGTCGGGCGAGACTCTGCACGCCGTGGGCAAAATCCTGCGCCACGGCTACGAGAGCCGACACCCAGACGGCGGGCCGAGTAATCGCGAAATGCTGTCGCGCGAACTCGGCGATGCGTGCCACGCATTTGACCTGCTTTGCGACAGCGGCGATTTGAGCGCCGATGAGATCGCCGACTATCGCGACAAGAAGGCCGAAGCGGTCAAGCCGTATCTGCATCATCAGGGGCGGCAGTCGTGATGCCCCGCACCTACCTCGACCCCGACCTCGGGCCGGTGCGCGTCTGCCGCCTCTGCGATGAGGCATGGCCGCTCGACGCCGAGTATTTCTACCGCCGCACCGACGGCGGGTACGAAGGCGTGTGCATCGCGTGCTGGACAGAGCGCCGCCGCGCGAGCCGCGCCCCGAAGGCCCCGCGCCTCTGCGATCGCCAGCGCATCCGCGAGGGTGTGACCGAGCACCGCTGCCTGTGCTGCGACCGCTGGCTGCCGGCGACGCTGGAGCACTGGCGCGCGCAGCGCCGGGGGCTCGGCGGGCTCGATCAGCACTGCCTGGAGTGTCGCGCGCGCGAGCGGCGACGGGCTGCGGCGCACGTCACGCAGCGGCTCGCGGAGATCGCAGCATGAGCCCCCGCCTCTGCACCGCCTGCCGCATCTGCAAGCGCACGGCCCTGCTCTCGGCCGCGTTCATTCAGGCGCTCATCGGCGCCGGCCTCTCGCAACTGCTTCTGGCCGCGCTCATGGGCGAGCTTGGCGCCAAGTACGAGGCGCCCGGCGCCCTATTCGCCGTCCTCGGGATGGTCGCTGCGCAGGGCGTAGGGGTCGTGGCAACGATTGTGGCGGCGGTGCGCGGGAAGGTGCTGCCGTGAAGGTCCTCGCGCTCGTCCTCGGCGCTGCTGCCATTGCCTGTGCGCTGGCCGCGTGGTGGGTCGCATGAGCCTCGCGCCCCTGATCGAATTTGCCGGCGGCATGGCCCTGCTCGGGTCCGGCATCGGGTCCGTACGGCATGGCTCTCGTATCGACTCCCCCTGCCTCGCCTGCTTCACATGCGGCCTGATCTGCGCGCTGATGGGCGTTTTCGTCATGGCCTACGGCCTGCTGGTGACGTTGCGATGACCGCCCCCTCCCCGATGCTCGTCGCCGCCGCCGTCCTCGCGCTGATGCCGCAGGCCGAGGGCTGGGCATGGCTGCCGCTGGCGCTGTGGTGTGCGTCGTGAACGCTGCCCAGCGGATCACCCTCAGCGCCCTGTCCGTGGTCGCCGCACTCCGCGGCGAGTGGACGCTGTCGGTCGCGCTGTTCGTGCTGTCGTGGTGATGTCCGCATGACCGTGCTGGCCGCCCTGCTCTGCCTCATCCCCGCCGCCGTGGACGGGCAGCCCTGGCCGATCGTCGCCGTGTTGCTGTTGGAGGTGCTGCCGTGACCGTTTGCGCTGTTGAGGGCAAAGAATTCCTCGGACCGAATCCCGGCAGTGGTGCGCGACGCGATGTAATTCGCGTACTCGCGGTTAATGCAGGACATCCGGCGCATCCGGTGCGCTATCGCCACGAGTGGGCGCCGACGCGGGCGTACTGGCTGGATGAGGAGATTTTCAAGGCCAAGTTCGAGCGCTACGAGGCCAAGTCATGAGCCACCTCGGCGACGGGCTCGACGCGCTCTGCCGGCGCGCGATCGCCGAGAACGAGCGGCTGCGCTCGAATGCCGAATATGCCGGGCAGGTCCTAACCAGCACCGCAGACGACATGCTCAACAACGCGCTGGCGATAGCCCAGGAGCGCGATGCTCTGCGCGAGCGAGTCGCGGAGCTTGAGACCGAGAACGCCGCGCTGCACGAGCTGCGCGAGGCGTTCGATGCAGGTTTCGTGGGCTATGACAAGCGCGAATGTATCGTGTGGGTTTCCGAGGCGGCGATGAACGCATATCTGGCCGCGGCTGATGATGCTAGGCCCTACATCCGCGCCTGGCGCGCAGCACGCGAGCAGAAAGCCTTGGAGGCGGCATCGTGAGACCTCGTGCTCCCATCCAGACCGGCGCCACGATGGCGTTCTATGCCGCCTCGAAACCCGCCCCGAAGCGCCCCGACTCCGCCGGCTGGCGCGAGATTGGCGGGAAGCGCAATTACTACCGATCCCGCTGGGAGGCGAATTACGCGCGCTACCTGGAGTGGCTGCGGGAGCGCGGCGAGATCGAGAGTTGGGAGCATGAGCCGAAAACGTTCTGGTTCGAGGCCATCAAGCGGGGAGTTCGCAGTTACCTCCCGGACTTCCGCGTCGTCACAAAATCCGGCTCAGTCGAATATCACGAAGTCAAGGGCCGCATGGACCAGCGCAGCCGCACGAAGATCAGCCGGATGGCGAAATACCATCCGGGCGTGAGCCTACTCGTGATCGGCAAGCGCAGCTACTTGGAGCTGCACGCGCGGCTTGGGCGGGTCGTGCCGGGGTGGGAATCGTGACCTTGCGCGTCCTGGTAGCGTGCGAATTCTCCGGAACCGTGCGCGATGCGTTCCGCGCGCTCGGGCACGACGCCATGAGTTGCGACCTGCTGGCGAGCGAACGCCCCGGGCCGCATTATCAGGGTGACGTGCGCGAGGTTCTGGGTGATAGCTGGGACTTGATGATTGCGCACCCGCCCTGCACGCACCTGGCGATCAGCGGCGCCAGATGGTTTCGCGAGAAGCAGCGCGAGCAGGCCGAGGCGCTGGAATTCGTGCGCCTTCTCATGACGGCCCCAATTACGCGCATCGCGATCGAGAACCCTGTCAGCATCATCTCAAGCCGCATCCGGGAGCCCGATCAGGTCGTGCAGCCGTGGATGTTCGGGCACGGCGAAACCAAGGCGACGTGCCTTTGGCTCCAGAACCTGCCCCCCCTTGTTCCGACGCGCATTGTCAGCGGCAGAGAAGCGCGCGTGCATCGCATGTCGCCGGGGCCGGATCGCTGGAAAGAGCGCAGCCGCACGCTGACAGGCCTGGCGCAAGCGATGGCGTTGCAGTGGGGCGCGCAACTGCCGATGCAACAGAGGCTGTTCGCATGACCCCAACCCCCGCCCATCTCCTTGCTCTCGGCGTGCGCCGCGACCTCGCCGAGCAATGGTCGCAGCCGATTGCGAATGCCTGCGCGCGCTCCGGGATCAACACCCGGCAGCGGCTCGCGGCGTTTCTCGCGCAGACGTTGCACGAGTCCTCGCACCTGACGCGCACTGTCGAAAACCTCAGCTACACGAGCGCGGCACGAATCCGCAAAGTCTGGCCGAGCCGTTTCCCCGATATCCAATCCGCGCAGGCGTACATCCGACAGCCCGAGCGGCTCGCGAATTACGTCTACGGCAGGCGCATGGGCAACAGAGCGCCCAATGATGGCTGGAAGTACCGCGGCCGGGGGCTGCTCCAGATCACGGGCCGCTCGAATTACGCTGCCGCTGCTGCTGCGCTGCACCTGCCGCTGCTGGAGCGGCCAAAATTGCTGGAGGAACCGCCGGCCGCGGCACTCTCGGCCGCGTGGTGGTGGCAGTCGCACGGCTTGAGCCTCAATGCGCTGGCCGACGACGGCGCAATTGATCGCATCTCGCACGCGGTCAACGGCGGGGATGTCGGGCTCGATGAGCGGCGCGCGCTCTACGAGCGGGCGCTGAGCGTGCTGGGGGGCGAGAAATGACCCCCTGGCGCCCGCACGAGTGCGCGCTGTCAGATGCCGAGTTGCGCACAGCCTGGATTGAGGGTCTGCGCGATGTCGGCGTCGTGACAACTTCGATCTCTGCGCATCGGCCACTGAGTCAGCTCGTGCTGCGCGCCGACGCCGAACTGCTGCGCCTGCCGGGACTGTTTCAATCGTGGCTCAAGGCGCAGAGGGCTCGGTCATGAGCGCCCCGAAGTCAATGCGGATTTACCGCCAGGGCGCACCACGCGTCCATTCCCTCGCGCTGGAGCGGCGCGAGGAGACGCTGGCAATTCTCGAAATCGACATGCACAGCAAGTATTGCCAGATCATGTACGCCGAGCACGCCCGCGTGCCGCGCGTCGCAATTATGGCCGGCGAGGACGCGCTGCATCTGCACGCGAAGCATCCTCGCGATGCCCCGACGACGATTGCGTTCCCGGCCTACGCAGGCTGGTTCGTGTGGCTGTGCGAGATCGCGCGCTACACGCTGCGCGTCGCGCTCGTGCGGCGGGAGGCGGGGGCATGAGCGACTCTCCCATCATGCTGCGCCTCGCCGACTACGAGCTGCACGACGGCTGGATCAAGAGCGCGTGGGAGCGAGAGCCGCACTACACGCGCACGCAGGAGCTGCAATACAGCACCGACGGCGGCGCGACGTGGCTGTGCGTGCCGCGCGTGTGGCTCGGGCGCTGCGAGACGCGGGAGCAAACCTGTGCGCCGAGGCCGCCGGCATGACCCTCCTCCTGCGCGTCGAATCCCGCTCGATATGCGCCGGCGCCGTCTGGGAGCGCCGGGGCACCGCGTGGCACTGCACGGTTACCGCTCCGATCCTCGCCTGGATGCGTGGGCGAGCGGCGGCGGATGTCGCGCTGGAGCTGGCACGGCGGCGCCTCGGGTGGCAGTGGCTGCGCGAGGATGGGACGGTGTGCGAGGCGCGACCAGCATGAGCGAGCGCAACGCCGAACTCGCCTACACCGGCGGCGGACGCTATGCCGCGACAGACGAGTGGTACACGCCCGACTGGCTCCCGGCCTGCCTCGGGCCGTGGGATCTCGACCCCTGCGCGGGGCCGAAGTCGCACGCCGCGGTCAACATCCGCCGGCCCGCGTGCGGCCTGTCGGCGCCGTGGACCCGCGCCGAGCGCGTGTGGCTCAACCCGCCCTACTCGGATCTCGATCGCTGGCTCGGGCGGCTCGCCGAGCACGGCAACGGCATCGCGCTCGTGCCCGCAAGGGCCGAGACAAAGTGGTTCCAGATCTACGCATCCCGCGCTGACGCGCTGCTGTTGTTGCAGGGGCGCATCCGCTTCGAGAGCCCGCGCAGCATCGGCGCGCCGCCGATCGGATCTGCGCTGCTTGCCTTCGGCGCGCGCAACGTCGCAGCCCTCGCTGCGGCCGTGGACCGTGACGCGCTGCGCGGCGTGCTGCTGCGCGGCTCGGGCGAGATCCGGGTGTCGGCGGGGCCGCTGTTCGAGGCCGCCTCATGACCTCCTGCGCCTGCCACCACTACCGCCGCACCAACCTCGGCCCCGTCGAGCGCGGGCACCGCTGCGCGGCCGACTCGGCGGCGATCGTGCAGTGCGGGCGGGGGTGTGGGCAGTGGGCGGAGCGAGAGCGGGAGATCCAGGGTCACCAGCCCCTGCAGGACGCTAAGCCGCTGACTTGCAATGAGATTTCGGATCAGCAGCGCCCGGAAATGGCCGGTTTTGCTGGATTGGTCACCGGAGGCACTGCAACCGCTTGGCGCGAAAGGGAAATCGGCGCGGAATGCTTGCATCTGCGGGGGGTTGCAGAGGCGCAGTTCCGGGCTAAGATACGAGTGCGCCCCGAGGAGCCGGCAAGCTCAACGGGGCGCGTTAAAGGTGGGTTGACGCGGCCGCGAACCGCTCTCCCCGTGATCCCCGACCTTGTTGCTAGGGGCAGGTCAGAGATGTGCAATAGCGTAGCGGGCCATCACGGTCCGTGCAACGTCGGTTTCATGTGGGGCGCTTGCCCCCTCCCCTCCCCTGATCGGCTGCTGCCGGCGCGTGTGCGCGGGAGGCGGCTGTGACCCATCCCTGCGAGTGGGACCCCGTCAACGGCTGCGAGGCGTCGCAGAACAGCGGCTGCCCGAACCCGGCCGAGTACAGTCTTGGAAGGGGCAAATACCTGCTTTGCGGGTCGTGCGCCGGCCTCCCCGAGTTCGCCCGCTTCCGAAACCGCGACCCGATCACCCCGCAGAAACTGCCCGATCCGCCCCCTGCTCCGCCGCCCGTCGAACCCAAGGCGCGCCGCAAGCCCATCTCCAAGTCGGTGCGCTTCGAGGTCTTCAAGCGCGACTCCTTCACCTGCCAATACTGCGGCGCCGTCGCGCCCGAGGTCGTGCTGCACGTCGATCATCTGACGCCCGTGAGCAAGGGCGGCGACAATGATTTGATGAACCTCGTGACCTCGTGCGCCGGGTGCAACCACGGCAAGTCCGATCGAAAGCTTGACGACAACAGCGCCGTGCAAAAGCAGCGTCGCCAGCTTGAGCAACTGGCCGAGCGGCGCGAGCAGCTTGAGATGATGCTGAAGTGGCGCGATGGCCTGAAGGAGCTTGATAACTTCGAGGCCGATTCCGTTTCCGAAGCCCTTAACAAGATGACGGGTTTCACCCTGAATCCAAAGGGCAAGGCCCACGTCAAGAAGCTCATAGCGAAATACGATCTTGGCAAGGTGCTTAGAGCGCTCGACATCGCCTGCGATCGGTACGTCGAGTGGGTTGACGGCCATGCAACGAAAGAATCCATAGAGATTGCCTACCAGAAGCTCGGCGGCGTCCTCGCGATCGAAAATCAGGACGAGGATATCAAGCAGCTTTACTACACCCGCGGCATCCTCAAGCGGCGCCTTTACCGGATCGATGAGGAAGCCTGTATTCGCATGCTCAAGGAAGCGCATGAGGCTGGCGTGCCGGTGGACGAGCTGAAGGCCATCGCCAAGCACGTCAAGAACTGGCAGCACCTCAACTCCTGCATGTACCGCGTCATGCACGGGGAGCCCTGGAAATGAGCGGCGTGCTCCTGACCGATCCCGAGTGGGACGGCCTCGTGGACGAGCCGCATGTGCTGTTCAAGGTCTACGTGTTCCTGCGCCGCAGGATGGACTTCAAGACCGGCATCACGAGCGGCGTCAGCGAGCAGGACATCCGCGACGTGATGCGCGTCGGCTCGGTCGCCGGGCGGCACAAGGACCGCGTCGTCACCGGCCCCGACGTGACCCGCCAGCAGGTGCGCGGAGCGGTTCAGCGGCTCGTGGCTCTTGGCTATCTACGCCCCCTCCCCGATCGCGGCCCGATGATTTTTGAGCTTCCGCATGGGGTAGGGGTTATTGCGTCCAAAACTAGGACCAACCGAGGACCAACCGAGGACCAACCAAGGGAGCAACCAAGGGAGCAACCAAGGGAGCAACCAGATTTTGACGCGGATGTGTCTGAAGCTGAACGGATTATCTCTGAAGCACAAACCGCAGGACCAACCGAAGCAGCAACCGTGCTGCACTGCAATGAGAACCAGAGGAGCAACCCTTATCAGGGTTCTTTCGCAAAGCACGAAAAAACTCACACGCCCGAGCCTCTTTCTTCGTCATCACGCACGCGAGAAAACTTGCACGAAAACTTCTACGGCGAGCTTCGCGCGCGAGACATGACGATTTGGACTGCATGCGGGGAGCTGGTCCGGGTGTTGAAGAAAGACGTCAGCGTGACGAGCAGCAGCCCGCTGCTGCACGGATGGGTGCGCGACAAGATCGGGCTTGAACTGCTGCTGGAGGCAGTGGAGCGCGCGAAGCCCTACCACCCCGGTCCCGGGCGCATCAAGCCCGGCTACATCGACAAGACGGTCAGAAACCTGATCGCCGAGCAGAAGAAAGCCCCGGCCAGTGCTAGCGACACCGGCCGAGGCCCTACCCAACAGCAGCCCCTTGGAGGCCGCCATGAGCCACGAAAGAATACCGCAATCCCACGAAACGGCGCCGACTACGCCGGGTGCGCAACCCCCCTCGAAGACATCCCCTGGCTTGGCGACGATGTTTGATTTCGTGGAGGGCGCACAGACCGAGCAGCGCACCTGCGAGAAGCACGGCGAGTACACCGCGGGTGTCGTCTACGCCAGCCGCCACGGTGAGGATATCTGGTCCACCTGCCCCGAGTGCCGGGCCGAGTATCTCGCCGCGCAGGCTGCGAGGAATGCGGAAGCCGAGCGGGAGCGGGAAGCGGAGCGCCTCGCTTCGAGGCTCAGGAACTCCGGCATCCCGCTGCGCTTCCGGGATCGAAGCCTCGATAACTTCGCCACCGACTGCGAAGGCGAGCGCAAAGCGCTGCGCGTGGCGCGTGCCTACGCCGAGCGCTTCGAGTCGGCGGCGAAAAAGGGAACCTCGCTCATCTTCTGCGGCCTGCCTGGGACCGGGAAAACGCACCTGGCCTGCGCCATCGCAAGCCACGTCATCCGCGCCGGCTACTCGGCGCTGTTCATCAACGCCATCGCCGCGCTTCGCCGGGTGAAGGCGACCTACTCGAAGGATCGCGCGGAGAGCGAAGAGGCTGCGATTGAGGCTTTCCGCAATCCACGCCTGCTGATCCTCGATGAGATCGGCGTGCAATTCGGAAGCGAAACCGAGCGGCAAATCCTTTTCGAGATCATCAACGGCAGGTATGAGGCCCTGCGCCCGACAATCCTTGTCTCGAACGAGCCGCTGGCGCAGTGCGCGATCTACGTCGGGGATCGCGTGATGGACCGCATGAAGGAAAACGGCGGCGCGGTGCTCTCATTCGATTGGCCCTCGCGCCGCGCCACCGCCAACGGTCCGCGGGACGGGGAGGGCGCATGAACTCGCCTCCCTGGTCCCCGGAGGCCGAGGCCGCGGTCATCGGCGGCATCCTGCTCGACCCGCGCACGCTGGATGAGGCGGCCGACGTGGTGAGCCCGGCCGATTTCTACCGCGCCGATCACCGCCTGATCTTCACGGCCTTCTTGGCGATGCAAGACGAGCGCCGCCCGCTCGACCTCGTGACGACATCGGAATGGCTGGAAGCCCGTGGCCAACTCGCCGAGGCCGGGGGCATGGCGTATCTGGCCACGATGGCGCGCGACACTCCGAGTGCGGCGAACGTACGCCCCTACGCGCAACTCGTGCGCGAGCACTCGATTCGTCGGCGCCTGATTGCCGCGAGCACGGACATTGCCCGCCTGGCCAACGAGGAGCCCGACATGCCGGCGGCACTCGATCAGGCGCAGGCGTTGCTTTCGGGGATTGCCGAGCGTGGCAGCAGTCGCAGCGAGGCCGTCTCGATCAGGGACGCCATTCGCGAGTTCTGCGACGACCTCGACACGCGCTATGAGCGCGGCGGAGACCTCGCCGGCGAGCCGATGGGGCTTGCGGACCTTGATCGGGCGCTTTCCGGGCTCCAGCCGGGGCGCCTGTACGTGATCGCCGGACGCCCTGGGATGGGCAAGTCCTCGCTCGCCTTGCAGGCTGGCGCGGAGTTCGCGATACGCAAGCGCAGCGTCCTCGTGCACACGCTGGAGATGCCGACGATCGAGTGCGTCGCGCGCCTTTTCTCCTGCCTCGGGCGCGTGGATCACGGGGCGCTACAAGACGCCCGCTTGCAGGACGAGGATTGGCCGCGCGTGACCTCCGTGGTCACTCTGATCGCCGATCAGCCGTTGTACTTTGACGAGGGCGCCTCGCTCAGCATCGGAGACCTTCGCGCCCGCGCCAGGCGTCACAAGCGCGCCCGTGGGCTTGATCTGCTGATCGTCGATCACCTGGGCTTGCTGCGCGGCGAGGGACGAACCGAGAACCGAACTCAGGAAGTCGGGACCATCTCGCGTGGCCTGAAACGGCTTGCGAAGGAATTGCACATCCCCGTCATCGCGCTCTGCCAGCTCAACCGCGGCCTGGAGAGCCGTACCGACAAGCGCCCCGTCATGGCGGACCTGCGCGAGTCTGGCGATATTGAGCAGGACGCCGATGTGGTGCTGATGGTCTATCGCGATGAGGTCTACAACCCCGACACGCGCGACGCGGGTTGTGCAGAATTGATTCTGCGGAAAAACCGCGGCGGGGTTCTCACGACCGTGCCCGTGCAGTGGGACGGAAAATACCAGCGCATGCAGAACCTCGCCGATGGCCTGCCTTCGCGAAACGATCCGCCGCCGGCCGAGTTCAAGCCGCGCACGAAGATTCGCGACCAGTGGAGTTGCTGAGATGACCGCCACCACCGTCACCACCATCTACCGCTGCACCGTCTGCGCCAGCGAGTACCCGACCCGCGAGGCTGCCGCGGCGTGCTACACGGACCCGCGCAGTTTGCCGGTTGGGGTCGTGATGCTCTCGCGGGGCGATGCGCGGGGCTTTTTGGTCCGGCGCACCGCCGAACACGAGTGGGAGCGGCACATGGGCCGGGGCTGGGAGCCCGATGAGATTTGCGGCGTGGACTCGCTCTACTGCGGGCTCGTGGCGCTCAGCGATCACCACCTGCAAACCCTGCTTGGCCTGATTGACGAGATGATCGAGCGGGCGCGGCTGCTGAACGACGCGCTGAACGCCCATCGCGTTGCCAGCGGCGGGGCGCAAGCGCATCGCGTGCTCTTTGCCGGCGTGAATCTGCGGCCTGTTTGCTCGGTGCCGCTGCCGGAGGAATCGACATGACCGCCACCGCCCCATCCATCACCATCGATCGCCCCGGCCGCTGCCTCATGCGAAACGGCTATCACGCCTACGTGCTGTATCTCGACGGCGACGGCACCGTCTGGGGAGTGGCGCGCTTGCCTGAGATCGGCATCTACGAGTCGCGCAGTTGGCAGCGCAATGGGCGATTCGCCGAGCGCCACTGCAGGGCGCACGAGTTCGACATCGTTAAGTTTGTCGAGACACTTTCGGAGTCATTCGAGTGACCACCAAGAGGACTAACCCATGAACACCGACCTGACCGACATCACCCTCGTGCTGGATCGCTCTGGCTCCATGCAAGCCTGCGCCGAGTCCACGATCGCAGGCGTCAACACCTTCCTGCGCGATCAGCGTGCCACACCCGGGAGCGCCAAGTTCTCGCTCGTGCAGTTCGACAACGAGTATCAGTCGCTCTACGAGGGCAAGGATATTCGCGGAGCGCTGGACCTGAGCGGTGAGACGTTCGTGCCGCGTGGTGGCACGGCTCTGCTCGACGCCATCGGGCGCACGATCAACCGCACCGGCGAGCGGCTGCGCGCACTGGCCGAAGCGGATCGGCCCGGCAAGGTCATCTTCGTCATCGTCACCGACGGCGCCGAGAACGCGAGCGAGGAGTTCACGCGCGAGAAGGTCAACGAGATGATCCAGCACCAGCGCGATCGCTACCAATGGGACTTCGTGTTCATCGGCGCGAATCAGGATGCCATCAAGACCGCGGCCGGCATGGGTATCGGCGCTGCGAACTCGCTCACCTACGTGCAGAACGCCGTCGGCACGCAATCGGCGTTCGAGAGCCTCACGCGCAGCGTCAGCAACGTGCGCTCGGGCGTCGTGGGCAGCGCGAGTTTCAACGCCGGGGATCGCGAAGCGCAGAAGAAGGCCGGGGCGTGAGCGAACATCCACGCCACGCCCCCGCCGATATCTCCACGCCCGCCCAGGATGCGGCAGCCGCGCGCCGCGGCGACATGGCCTACTTCAGCCACGGACTCGTCAACGAGATCGATCCGCAGAAGTGGGGCGCGGCCTGGGCGCGCTTTGCCGCTGCGTCCCCCTCGGGGGTGGCGGGCTGCGCGCGGGCCGCGAGTCTCTGGTTCGGCGCCGCGATCCTCGCCGGCTACAACGCCGGATTCGTCGCCGCGACGAAGGGCGGCAAGCCATGACCCGCGTTGACGTTCGCGCCGAATCCAATACGACCGCCCGCATCGAAATGGGCGAGGTCTACGTGATTTGCCGCGACTGTGGCGCGCGCCTCTACAGCGACGATGCGCTGCCGGGCGAAACCCACGATCGCGACAGGCCGTGCCCGAGGATGAGCGGCGGAGTCTGCGAGTACGACGAGGTGAGCCATGCGCGTTGACGTTCGCGCCCTCTCCGCCGGCCCCGCGCTCGATTGGCTCGTGGCGCGTGCCGTCGGCTACGAGGTCGAGATCGTGCCGCGCATCCACGGGCGCGTGCTGCTGATGCCCAGGCAGCGGCCGGCGGGGCTCGCGATTGCCCGGCCCTGGAGCCCGAGCACGGACTGGAGCCAGTGCGGGCCGCTGATCGCGCGGCTCAACGTCTGGGCCAGAGAGAAGCTCTTTGCTTGGATCAATCACAGTTCGCCGAGCGATGAGAACATCCGCCGAGTGATCTGCATTGCCGCGGCGGTACTCGTGGCCGATGCCGACGGCCACGCCGAGGTGCCCGACGAACTCGCGGCGGAGGTGGCGACGTGAGCGAGCGCGACGACATCCGAGATGGGCGCCTGCACGAGATTGCGCCGGGCCTGTACCTCTCGATCCCGAAGCCGGGCGGTGAGGGGTATTTCGACCGGGGTCGGGAGATCGGGGCGGACGATGGGTGGACGCCGGTCGGCAAGGGACTGCCAAAGCCGGCCCCTGGGTCGAACATCAGCGACTGGGTGTTCGTCACGATTCTCGGCCCCGATGGCGATCGCTGGGGCGGGCGCGACTACTACGACCACGAGAGCCCCGCTGGCTGGGGGGAGAGCGAGCAGGGCGGGTGCGTGGTGCTGGCGTGGCAGTCCTGCCCGCAGCTGTGGGCCGGGGATGCCTCTGGGGCCGCGCAGGAGGGCGATGGCGGGGCGATCGGGGGCGGGGAAGGCTCGGGGGCATCTAAGGCTCAGGACGCGCTGCAACGCCCATCAGAGGCGCCTTGGCAAGGAGACGGCGGTGAACGCTCGTAGAAGGGCCATCAACAGAAGAATTGATGCGCTGCGCGTCTTGTACAAGAAGGCTCCTAATTACAGCGGCGCCTGCGTGTATTGTGGACTGCCAGCGACAGACCTTGACCACGTTCCGCCACTTTCAATTGTCTACTCTGTAGGCGCATCTAAGTTTAGAGAGTTCCTGCTTTTCCCGTCTTGCCATGAGTGCAACTCGATACTTGGCAACATGTATCTGACGACGCTCGAACAGCGATGCAGGTTTATTGCTGAGCGTCTTGAGAGAGTTCACGCGAGGCTTCTGAGGACTGCGCCGATTAATGATGAAGAACTAAGGTCGCTCGGGCCTAATTTAAGGCGATACTGTGAGGCGTCTAGGAATATGGCAAACAACATCAGAAGACGCATCGCAAAGGCGCGAGAAGCGCTATTGGATACCGGAGACTTGCCTAAGGCGGCGGCAAATGAAGATTGAGGATTTCCTGCGCCGCTCGGTTTCGGGCTCCGGGGCTCCTGCGGGGGCGGAGGAGGGCTCATGCTGATCGGGCAGATCACGTTCCGCTGCGGGCACACCATGACGCTGGGCTACGGGACGCTGGACGCGCTGTACGACGACGCCGAGGCCGCAGCCGCCAGGATGTGCCCGAGATGTACCGCCGAGCGCCTGCGCGAGATGGGCGAGGCCGCGCTGCGCGCAGCGCAGGCCATCAGGGCGATGGCCAAGGCAGCAGCGGTGTTTGCGGCGCCGCTCAGGGAGGCTGCGGAGGCCGAGGCGGCGGCTGTCGTGGCCGAGGCGCTGGAGCGGGCGAGGGGGCGGGAATGAGCGAGCGATTTGTAACCTTCGAGAAGTTCAGAGCCGAAGGCTGGCCGCTCAATCATTGGTACGCCTACAAGGGCGAGAATCACAGCAGCCCTGTAGATATCGTGCAGAACGGTATCCTCGGTTTCTGCCCCTGCGGCGATCCTGAGACGAACCTGGAGTTCGTCATGGAAGGGCTAAAGCTCATAGGGACGTATCAAGACATTGAGTACGAGAAGCGCAAGGAATTGGAAGCCGGATTCTTTGGAAGCGAAGCCATCGCGTATTTCTTCTACTATTGGGCCGACACTGTCGAGTTGACCGAGCACGGTGGCAGTGTGCCCGGGTGGCTGTCGGATAAGGGCCGCGAGGTTATCGCGATGATCGAAGACCTCAAGGCGCACGAGTGGTACGAGGAAGAATGAGCGACCTCACGCCAGAACAAGCCTTCGCCAACCTCGAAGCGGTCAGCCTGCTGATCCGAAACGGCACGATGCCGGCGAACGATGCGACTCGGATGCTGGTCGATTTCGCGCTTGCGTTTGCGCGGTTGACGAATCGGGTCGAGACACTGGAAAGGGAAGTGGCGGAGTTGAAGATGCGGGGCGTGCAGATATGAAATCCCGCGACCCAGGCCGCGCCCGCGCATGCCTCGAAGCGATGGCCGAGGTCACCGGCATCAGCCTCGAAGGCGCGAAGATCGGCGGCGGCCAGTTCATCGGATTCCGCGAGGGCTGGGCGCTGGCGCTATTCGGCCCGTGGCGCGCGCATTACTGGCGACGCTGGCAGCTCAGCGACAGCGTGACCTCGCTGTGCGGCAGGGGCGCTCTGGTGCGTGCAATGTACGAGCCTGGGAATTTCGAGCGCTGCAAGGCGTGTCAGAAGGCGCGCATCCGCGAGAAGTACCCGCATGCTGCGATGAGGTAGCCATGCCGCTAAAGATCGTCACTCGTGCCGACTCCGCAAAGCTCCAAAGCCGCCACCGCGCCCGCCGCCCCCATCCCGACGCCGAAATCGAGAACGTGCGCCAACTCCTGCGCGCCTGGGCCGCGCATCTCGCAGCCGGCGGGCTCGTGCCCTGCGCGCTCGGGCAGGATCACGTCGGGGCGAGGCTGCCGCCGAGGAGCCGCCCACCGGCCGGAGTGGAGACGGCGGCGGACGTGCGGGATCTTCAGCGGGCGATGGCCAGCCTCCGCGCGTCAGGGCATGGCGAGGAGATGGCCGCTGTCGCCGTGCACTACCTCGGGCGCGGGACGCTGGAATCGCGAGCGCGGGCATTGCTCGGGATCGGGCGTACGGAACTGCACAATCGCACGGTGGCCGGCGAGCGGCTGCTGGCCGAGGCGCTGCGCGATGTGGCCGAGGGCGTTCTGAGCGCGAGCTATTGACTCCGTGAACAAAAGATGCACCATGTAGGCATTGTCCGAAGTTGTCCCCGAAGCCCAGCCACCGCGCTGGGCTTTTTGTTGCCCGAGATTCCGATGCCCGATGAACTCGAACTGTTGCCCCACGGTGCGCGGCCGATGCGCCGTCGCGCGACCGATGGGCCGGGCGATGAATGGAAATCGGAGCAGCGCACGTTTCAGGGTCAGATCAGCGACGCGGTTTCCGCGATCGGACAGCGAGCGGCTGGCAACAGCGAGCGGCTGGCGCGGGTGGAGACGCTGCTGGATGGCGTGGTGACAGCGCTCGGGCAGCAGAGCAAACACGTCGAGCAGCTCGTGAGTCTGCAAAACAAGTTTCTCGGGGCGCTGAAAGTCGGAACCATCATCGTCGCGATCCTCGGTGGCCCGGCCGCGATCGGCTCTGCAATCTGGTGGGTCGCAAAGTTCGTTGCGACCCAGCCGCTTCCGCATTGAGCATGTGCGCTACCGAATCAGCCGCGAAGGCCCGAGCGTCGTCTACACGATCACCCACTGCCGCCGCCGGCGCATCGTTACGGTGCCGGCGTGGATGCTGGAGAGCCCACGGGCGTCGGCGTGGATCGTTGGGTGGCTGCTCGCGGTGGCGGAGTGGCGGTTGCGCGAGGCGGCGCGGGGCTGAGAAGTTGAGGCACGAAAGATGAGCGACCGAATCGAGATTCCGACGTTTGGGCGTGGGCCGGTGCTGCCGGTATGAGCGAGCGAATCGACGCATCACCCACGATCTACGCACTGACCCACGAGAGCGACGCCGACTGCGCGCGCTATCTCGCGCTGGTGCGAACGGCCGATCACGATGCGCAGCAGGCGGCGGAGTATCAGGCGCTCGGCTGCAAGCTCGCGATGTTGGCGGTGGATGAGCATGAGGCCGAGCGCGATAGGGCGCGGGCCGAGGATGTCATGGCTGCCGTGCGCGATCTGGGCGGGCGGTGCGTGCGTAATGCGAATTAGCGGGGGTCCCTGGAAGGGCGGACGTACACGGGTGCGCGGAGCCGCAATCTCTCACTAGCCGCAGGGGGCCATAAGGTTCCTTGCTCCGGGGCAGGCATGCTGGTCAACAAGCGCGACCTGGCGGACGTGTTTGATACCTCGGAACAATCGCTGACGAACTGGCAGCGCGAGGGGATGCCGGTCAAGGCGCTCGCCGAGAAGCGCGGGCAATCGAACCTTTATGACACCGGCGAAGTGCATCGCTGGCTGCTGGCGCGCGCGATGGCCAAGGTTGGCGGCGGCGACGGAGAAACCTACGTCTACGAGGCCGAGCGCGCACGCCTGACGTTCCATCAAGCGAACCTCGCAGCACTTGATGAGTCGGTGAAGCGCGGCAATCTGATTCCAGCCGAGACGGTAGCCGCCGAGTGGGCTGATATCGTCGGGCGCTGCCGCTCAAAACTCCTGGCGCTGCCCTCACGGCTCGCGCCCAAAGCCATGTCATGCGCAACGGTTCGCGAGTGCGAGGACTTCGCGCGCGCCGAGGTTTATGCAGCCCTTAACGATCTTTCCAACGACATCGCCGGACCCGACGATGCTGAGGGAGATTCGGCGGGCGGCGGCGACGCGACTGAGGCCGCCGCCGCTGCGGACGGTGAGCCAGTGGGCTGAGGCCGAGCGGTATCTATCCGCGGAGTCCTCTGCGGAGCCCGGGAAGTGGCGCAATTCACGCGCGCCGCATCTCGTGAAGATCATGGACTGCCTGAGCCCGATCGACCCGTGCGAGCAGGTCGTGGCCATGCTTTCCTCGCAGTTCGGAAAGACCGAGGCGCTGCTGAACTTCCTCGGCTACGTGATCGCCGAGGACCCCGGCCCCATCCTCGCAATCCAGCCCAACGTTGACCCGATGGGCGAGGCGTTCTCGAAGGATCGCGTGGCGCCGATGCTGCGCGACACGCCAACGCTTCGCGCGAAGGTCGGCGATCAGAAGGCGCGCGACTCCGGGCAGACGATTCGGCACAAGACGTTCCCGGGCGGGCATCTAACAATTGCCGGCGCGAACTCGCCGGCCGGACTTGCCTCGCGCCCGATCCGCTTTCTGCTCGGCGACGAACTCGACCGATGGGAAGCGACAAAGGAAGGCAATGCGCTTTCGCTCGCGCGCAAACGCCTGCTGACGTACCGCGCCGTGGGTCGGGCGAAAGAAGTACTGGTGTCCTCGCCAACGCGCGCCGGCATGGGCATTCACGCCGAGTATTCGGCGTGCGATGAGCAGCACGAGTTGCACTTGCGCTGCCCGGACTGTGGCAAGACGCAGATGCCGAAGCTTCGGCATTTCATCTGGCCCAAGGGCGGGCGGGTCGAGGAAGCCGTTTACGCCTGCGGGCACTGTGGCGTGTCGCAGCCGCTTCGCGCCGAGGCACGCATCAAGGCGCGCGCCGAGTGGGTCTGCACGAGGCCCTGCGATCCGCAGGAGCGCCGCCGCGTCGGCTTCTGGGGCAATCAGTTCGCAAGCCCATTTGCCTCGTGGCTAGATACGCTGCGCGAGTTCCTGGGCGCGGGCAAAGACGCGCAGAAGCTTCAGGCGTTCACGAACACGGCGGAGGCCGAGGTCTGGGAAGACAACGCCGAGAAGGCCGACGGGAAAGCGCTTGAGAAGCGGCGCGAGAACTACGGCCCCGACGCGCTCCCCGACCGAATCCTGCTCCTGACGGCCGGCGTTGACGTGCAGGCCGATCGACTGGAATGCGAAATCGTCGGCTGGCGCGCCGAATCGCGCGAGCACCCGCCCGAGTCCTGGGGCGTCGAGTACCGCGTGCTGCACGGCGACCCAGCGAAGTCAGAAGTCTGGGCGGAGCTCGACCGTCTGCTGCTCTCAAGCTGGCGCACTGCCGCCGGGCGCAGCCTGCGAATCTCGGCCGTGGCTGTGGACTCCGGCGGGCATCACACGGCGCAGGTCTACGCATTCTGCGCCGCGCGTGAGGGGCGTCGGGTCCGGGCGATCAAGGGCGTTCCCGGGGCCGGCCGCAAGCTCTGGCCAGCGCAAGCCTCTAAGTCGAAAAAGTACAATGCGCAGCTCTGGCTCGTCGGCGTCGATACGGCCAAGGACGCCACCTACTCGCGATTGAAGATCCCCGAGCCAGGCCCCGGCTACTGCCATTTCCCGGCGCGTGATGACTACGACAAAGACTATTTCGACGGGCTCACCTGCGAGCAGGTGCTGACCCGCAAGGTCAAGGGATTCGAGGTCCGCGAGTGGCACAAGCCCGCGGGCGCTCGCAACGAACCGCTCGACTGCCGCGCCTACGCGCTCGCGGTCATGCACTGCGCGCCAGTCGATTGGCTCGGCCTGGCGCGAGCCGCCGGCGCTTATGCCGAGATGGCACCGCCCCCAAGCCTGCCGCCGCCTGCGCGCCCAGCCGCTACCGCACAACCCGCGCCCCCGGCGCCGGCCCCGGTCGCCGTGAAGCGACCCGGGCGACACGTAATCCGAAACGGCCGACTGAGGCGCTGATGAGCTGGACGACAGATGACCTCACGACGATCGAGCGTGCGATTGCCGTGGGCGAGAAGTCCGTGCAGTTCAGCGACGGGCGGCGCATCGAATATCGATCAATGAACGAATTGCAGGCCGCGCGCCAGATGATCGCCGGGGCGCTCGCCGATGATGCCGCCGCAGTCTCCGGCCTCAAGCGCCGCCGCTTCGTGCGCCTCTTCCAGCGCAGCCGGGGTTACTGATGGGGTTCCCGACGCTGGAGAAATCCGGGTTCGTGGCGGCCAATGGGCAGCCGCTGCGCGCGCAGGCCGCAACCCCTACCGCTGCCGAGAGCGCGCCAGCCTACGCCGCTGCCTCACAAGGGCGGCGCGTTTCCGGCTGGCGTGTCTCCGGCGGCGGACCAAACGTCACAACGCTCTGGGGCCTCTCGACGATCCGCGAGCGCTCGCGGGATCGGGCGCGTAATGATGCCTGGGGCAAGGCCGCGCCCGAGCGCATCGTTTCCAACATGGTGGGCACGGGCATTACGGCCCTGCCCCTGGGCGGCACGGAATCATGGCGAAAGCGCGCCCGGGCGCTGTGGGAAATCTCGATGACCGAGATGGATGCTGACGGCGTACTTGATGGCTACGGATTACAGGCGCTTGCCGTGCGCGCCTGGATGGAATCTGGCGAGGTGTTCGTGCGCGCTCGGTATCGCCGCCCGTCCGATGGGCTCGCGGTGCCATTTCAGGTTCAGATTCTCGAAGCCGAGCATTGTCCAGAGGACTGGAATCAGATGAACGGCGCCAACGAAATCCGCGCCGGCATCGAATTCACACCTTACGGCAAGCGCGCCGCGTACTGGCTCTATCCGCGCCACCCTAACGATGGCGTCATGACTGGCCAAAGCCAGCAGCCCGTGCGGGTGCCTGCCGAGCAGATCATCCATCTCTACGAGCCGCTGCGCCCGGGTCAGTTACGTGGCATCCCGGATGCGGCATCCGTGCTGCTGCGCATGCGCAACGTGGATGGGTTCGATGATGCGACGCTTGATCGTCAGACGATGGCCGCGCAGATCACGATGGTGGTCAAGAGCCCGCTCGGCGCTGATGTCATGGGCGTGCAAGAGGCTACTGATGCAGGCGCGGCCGGCACGAGCGATGACGGCGTGCCGGAAATTGGCCTGGAGCCGGGCACGACGCTAACGCTTGCCGAAGGCGAGGAAGCGCAGTTCCCAACCTATCCAGACGCCGGCGCGAATTATCCGGACTACATGCGCCAGCAGATGCTCGCGGTCTGCGCGGCCTACGGCGTGCCCTACGAGGTGCTGGTCGGCGACATGCGCAACGTCTCCGACCGGACGCTGCGCGTCATTATCAACGAATTTCGCCGCCGCATCGAACAACGCCAGTGGCTCTATCTGATCCCGCAATACTGCGCGCAGGTGCGGCGGTGGTGGCTTGCGCAAGCCGTGCTCTCTGGCGCGCTCGACGCGCCCGGTTACGACGACCCGATGAAGCGGCGCGATTACGAGCGCGTGAGATGGATTCCGCAGGGCTGGCCGTACATGCACCCGGTGCAGGACGTTCAGGCCAAGGCGCTCGAAGTCGAAAACCGTTTCGTGAGCCGCGACGACGTAATTCTGGAGCGTGGCGATGACCCTGCCGGTGTGGATGCGTCGATCAAGGAAAGCGAAACCCGGGCCGCGCGAATGAATATCGCCCTGCCGCCCATCGCCGCAAAGCCGCCAGCGCCCGGCAACTCGGCCGATACCGGATCGCAAACGTGAGGCCCGCATGAGCGAGAAATCCCCCGGGCTCTTGGCCCGCCTCTTCCGGCGCAGTCCGAAAGCGCGCGGCGGGTTCATCGGCGAGCTTTATGCGCGCGCGATCGGCCGGCCGCTGCTCGTGGATGCTGGCCGGGGCGCGGCGCTGCTGCGCGGCTGGCTTGAGATGGACGGCGACTACGATGGGGAGCCGATCGATCGTCAGCCAATTGCCTACAACGGCATTGCGGTGATCGATGTCAGCGGCGCGCTGGTCGGGCGCGAAATGTACGTCCCGTGCTCCGTACCGCCGCGCTCCTATGAGTCGATCTGGGCAGATGTTTCCGCCGCACTCGACGACTCGAACGTGCGCGCCATCGTCCTGCGCATGGACTCGCCGGGTGGCGAGGCAAGCGGGTGTTTCGATCTTGCGGACCGCATTCACTCCGCCCGCGGCAGCAAGCCGATCGTGGCCCTCGTGGACGATATGGCGTGCTCCGCCGCCTACGCGATTGCGAGTGCCTGCGACTCCGTATGGCTCTCACGCACGGGCGCCGTCGGCTCCGTCGGCGTCGTCGCCTACCACGTCGATCAGTCGGGCTATGACCGCAATCTCGGCGTCGCCGTCGAGTACGTCTACGCGGGCGCTCGCAAGATCGACGGCAATCAGCACGAGCCTCTGTCCGACTCCGCCCGCGCCGCCTGGCAATCCGAACTTGACCGCCTCTACGGCATTTTCACCGCGACCGTCGCGCGCAACCGTGGCCTCTCGGAAGAGGCCGTGCGCGCGACGGAAGCCGCCCTTTATTTCGGCGGCGGCGCTGTCGATGCCGGCCTCGCCGATCGCGTCGGCACGCTGCACGACCTGCTCGTGACCCTCATGGCGGACGGCGCCGAGAATCCCGTGCCAGCGCTCGGCGCCGAGGCCGATGACGGCGACACGACCGCCCCAGACCAAAATGCAGGAGCCTCCATCATGGCCGCCGAGCACGAAGTAACCGTAAAGATCGATGCCGCCGCCGCTCAGGCCGTCGTCGATGAGGCCGCCGCGCAGATGAGTGCGCGCATGGAGGACATGGCCGCGATCGTCGAAGCCTGCGCCGCCGCCGGAATCCCCGAGAAGGCGGCCGAGCATATCCGCGCTGGCCGCTCGCTCGACGATGTCCGCGCCACACTCGCCGAAGCGCCCGAGATTCGCACCGCCTGCGCCGCCGCGGGCGTGCCCGACCTCGCCACCGATTACATCCGCTCCGGCGCGAGCCTCGTCGCGGTGCGCGCGCAGCTCCTGGACTTGCGCGCCACCGAAGGTCCGACCGCGATCCGCTCCCATGTTCTCCCGGGCTCCAGCGCCGCCGCGCAGACTGCGGCGAAGCTCAATCCCGAGGGCATCTACGCCCGCCGCCGTAGCGGCAATTCCCCGAGGTAAACCGCAATGGCGAACCAGACCGAAGCAGTTCACAACGCCGAATTTCTCTACAGCGAGGCCCCCGGCTATCGCTCGCGCGAGAAGATCACCGTCGTCTCTGGCGCCGGCATTCTGCTGCCCGGGACCGTGCTCGGGCAGGCGCAGGTCGCCACTCCCGCAACGGCCGCCGCAGTCGCCGGCAATACCGGCAACGGCACGATGGGCACGGTCACGGTCGGTGCCGGGGCGAAAGTTGGCGTCTACACGCTCACGATCATCGAGCCCGCGACGAATGCCGGTGTGTTCGTCGTCGAGGACCCTGCGGGCCTCACGGTCGGGCGGGGCAACGTCGCGAGTGCGTTCAGCGGCGGCGGTCTCTCGTTCACGCTCGCCGACGGCTCAACCGATTTCGCCTCTGGCGATCAGTTCACGATCACGGTTGCGGCCGGCACGCTCAAGTACAACCAGCTCAACACCGCCGGCACGCTCGGCACGCAGAACGCTGTCGCCATCCTCTACGGCGGCGTTGACGCCACGAGCGCCGATCAGCCGGCGACCGTGATTGCGCGCGCCGCCGAAGTCGATGCCGCGCTGATCGTGTGGCCGGCCGGCATCTCGACCAACGCGAAGAATGCCGCAATCGCCCAGCTCGCCGCAGTCGGCATCCAGTTCCGATAACCGGTTTTCTCCTAAACCCCAAAGGGCCGCCGATGCGGCCCTTTTCTTTTGGAGGCTGCAATGGCCACTCTAGACGTATTCTCGGCTGACGCATTCAGCCTCCGCTCCCTCACCGCGTCGATCAATGATCTGCCCTACGTGCCGAGCATGCTCGGTGCCTCGGGCATTTTCGACGAGAAGGGTATGCCGACGACCACGGCGCAGATCGAGCGCATGGGCAACGTGCTCATCCTCGTGCCGAACAAGCCCCGCGGCGCTCCGCCCACGATCCCGCCGACTGCCCGGCGCACGCTCATCCCGATCAATTGCACGCACCTCCCGGAAACCCGCACCGTCATGGCCGATGAGGTGCAGGGCGTGCGCGCGTTCGGCACGGAATCCGAACTCGAAGGCGTGCAGTCGGTGGTCAATCAGAAGCTCACCGAGATGCGCCGCAATATCGACGCGACGCTGGAGTGGCAGCGCATCGGCGCGCTCAAGGGCCAGATTCTCGACGCCGACGCAACGACCGTGCTGCTCGATCTTTACGCCACGTTCGGCGTGACGCAGCAGGTCGTGGCGATGGCGCTGACGACCAGCACGACCGAGATTGCCGGCAAGATCGAGGACGCGCTGGAATACGTCGAAACCGCACTCGGCGCTACGCCATTCGGCGTCATGCGCGCGGTCTGCGGTGGCGGTTTCTGGCGCGCGCTGATGGCGCACCCGATGCTGAAGGACACCCTCAAGAACTGGGAGGCCGCGGTCTCCCTGGCCCGCGATCCGCGCACCCCGCTCGTGTGGGGCGGCGTCGAGTGGACGCGCTATCGGGGCTCGGTCGGCGGCGTGCCGTTCGTCGGCGCCGACGATGCCTACCTCTACCCGGACAACGTGCCCGGGCTCTTTCAGACCTATTTCGGGCCGGCCGATTACGTCGAGACCGTCAATACCATTGGGCTCCCGTATTACGCGAAGCAGGAAACCCTGCCGCTTGGCAAGGGCATCGTGATCGAGGCGCAGAGCAATCCGATCACGATCTGCACCCGCCCGAATGCCGTGATCAAGCTCACGAAGGTCTGACCCTGACGGGCCGCTTACGCGGCCCTAGCGCCCGGAGCCATCATGGCCACGAAATCCGTCACGATGACGCTGGATCGACCCGGCGGGTATTTCAAGGGCAACACCTACGCGGTCGATTCGCGCCTTGCCGACATGTGGATATCGTCCGGGTGGGCGGTGCTGCCCGGGCAGACTTGGGCGCAGCCGACAGCGCTGCTTGAGACGCGCAATGCGGGAGCAGATCAGCGGCTCGTCAATGGCGTACTCCCCGTCTCGGACTCTGACGGAAGACTGGCGGGGCTTGCAACAGCCGGAGGCATTCCGGTTCAAGCGCGCGTCGGACTCTCCAACTACATCGGCCCAACGCAACTTCCGAAGTGGCGCAAGGCATCCGCGAATGTGCGTCTAGGTGTTGCGCACGCCAGATTCGGGTTCGTTGGTGACAGCACGTTCCGTGCGGCATTCTCAAACGGCACTGTCTCTGGACTATATTCTGGATCAATCGCGGCGCGTTGCGCATATTACCTTAGCAATCTCTACAAGATTCCAGCAACGAATGACAGCTTTTTCGGAGACGGAGCGCTCGGCGCTAATGGCGGGTCTTTCGCGACACACGATCCGCGCGCAGGAGCACTACCCGCTGGTTGGTCCGTTACGACGGCTGTCTACACGATAGGCGGCAATGCGTTCCTGTGCAATAGCGGCACAAACCCATGGCCGTTCACGCCGACTGCTCCATTCGACACGTATGACATTATCCATACAACGGCGCCCGGGAATGGCACGTTCGCCGCTGACGTTGATGGCGGCGCTGCTACAAACGTTAACACCAATGCAACGGCATCCGTCACGAGAACCACTGTTTCTGCTGGGAGTCTCGGAGCCCATACGATAAACATCAGGAGGGTATCCGGGGCTTTTATCATTATCGGCATTGTGGCTTATACGACAGGCACTAAGACCGTTCAGGTCGATAACCTCGCAATCTTCTCGTCGAAAGCCGATCAGTGGAATGTCTCAACGAATCCATGGGACCCGCTGCGCGCGATCGGCACGTATGCCGCGCACCTGTGGGCGCTTAATCTCGGCATCAATGACATGATATTCTCGCGGCCAGTTAGCTCGTATATGTCCCATATGCAGGCCATCATAACTAACATGAAGGTCAGCGGAGATGTAATTCTGTTCATTCCGAACGAGATTGGCACTGGCGGCAGTCAGACCGTGACAACACCAGAGTTTCAGTTGCCATATCGGAATGCGATCAGAAAACTTGCGCTGGACAATGGCCTGCCGCTTATTGATCTGACAACGCGCCTCGGCTCTTACGATGCTGCAAATACTGCTGGATTCATGGGGGACATCAACCACCCCAACGGTGTCTCACAGGACGACAGCGGGTACTTCCTGGCCTCAGTCGCTTCTATGGCCGCTGTCTGAGGCGCGTATGACCCCCTGGACCGCCGCCAACGCCGCGATTTACCGCGCGCTTGGGGAGGGCGCGGTCTACGCGCCAGCCGCCGGCGATCCGATCAATTGCACCGTCATTCGCCGAGAGGCCGATCCGGACCCGACCGCCGACTGGAACCGCACGGCGATCATGTCCGACGCGCTCGTGCTCGAAGTGCGTGCGAGCGAGGTGCCGAGCCCTGCCAAGGGCGATGAGATCACGGTTGGCGGCACGGTTTACACGATCATCAGCCAGCCGGGCCACCCGGCCGGGGATCACGATCGGGCGCTGTGGCTGCTGGAGTGCGCGTCTTGACCGTGAAGCTCTCGGCCGAAATGCAGGGCGCGCTGACCAAGGCGTGCGGCGACCTGGTCGGGGATGCTGCGAAGATCGCACAGGCCGAAGTCAAGGCGGCCGGCCTCGGATTGCGTGACGAGTTGCGCGCCCAGGTGTCGGCAACTCTCGGGCGGCGCCTGGCGCAAACATGGACGATGCGTGTCTATCCGCAAACAGGGGCCTCGCTCGGCGCTGCCGCGCTCGTGTGGTCGCGCGCGCCCGATATCGCCGAAGCGCACGACGAAGGCAAGGTTATCCGCTCAAGTCGCGGGCTGTGGCTCGCGATTCCATTGCCCGCCGCCGGCAAGGGCAAGCGCGGGAAACGGCCGACGGTCGGCGAGTGGCAGAAAATCCACGGGATGCGCCTGCGGTTTATCTACCGCAAAGGCAAGCCCGGGCTACTCGTTGCCGACAACGCCCGGCTCACGGGCAGCGGGCGGGCGCGCGCCAATATCGGGCGCAGTAAAAAAGCCGCCGGGGTCTACACGCGAATTCAGGGGCGAACCACCGTGCCGATATTCCTGCTCGTGCCACAGGTGAAGCTGCGCAAGCGCACGAATTACGCTCAGGCCGCCGAGAAGTGGCAAGGTAAATTGCATGCGGCCGTGTCCGGGAAGCTCGGCGCATGACGAAACGCGAGGCCGCAGTTACCGCGTTCTGCGCTGCACTTGCAGCCGCTGGTGCTGACGTGCTGCGCGATGAGGTCAAGCCACAGCGCGTCCCTGCCGGCGGGCTTATCATCGTGCGCGAAGGTGACGCCGAGGTTGTTGATACCGTTCTCTCTCCGCTCATCTATCACTACCGTCACGGGATCGATGTCGAGTGTTACGTCGCTGCGAATGCGCAAGCCGCGCGAATCTCGGCGCTTGATGCGCTGCTCGAATCAATCAACGCGGCGCTCTCGGATCGAACGCTCGGCGGCGCTGTCGAGTTCGTCGAGATCGGCGACGCCGTGCAGGTCAACGAGGATGCCCCGGAGGGGGCCGTGCCGATCAGGCAGGCTCTCGTTGGCGCCTCCCTTTATTATCACGCCGCGAGCGCGCTGGATTAACGCCCGCCTTCTCAAGAGGTCAACGCCATGACTGTCGCGCTCGGCGCAAATGCAAAGCTGTTCGGCAAAGTCGAATCCGTCTACGGCACGCCCCCGTCAGGGAATTACGCGCGCCTGCCGTTTATCTCGGACAACCTCGGCTCCAGCTTCAACACGATCGAATCCCCCGTGCTCGGCCAGGGCCGCGAGCCTGTGCAGCCTGCGGACGGCACGATCGATGTCGGCGGCACCATCGTCGTGCCGCTCGAAACTCGCGCAATCGGCGTGTGGCTCAAGCACCTGCTAGGCGCCCCGGTCACGAGCGGCAGCGGTCCTTACACGCACGTCTTTACCTCTGGCGCCGCGGCACTGCCATCGCTCGCACTGGAGATGGCGCTGACTGACCTTGGCGTCTATCTCATGCGCGCCGGGTGCATGGTCAACACGCTCGACATCAACATGAGCGCCGATGGCAATGCGCAGCCGCAGATGAGCCTGGGCATGCTCGGCAAGAGCGAGGCCAAGGCCACGAGCAGTGGCGCGGGCACGCCCACGACCTTCAGTTACACGCCATTCAATGCGTTCTCGGGCACGCTCAAGCGCAACGGCACGGCACTTGGCAACGTCACCGATGCGACGTTCCAGTACAACAACGGCAATCAGGCGTTCCGCGTGCTCGGCAGCGGGCAGGCAATCGGCGGGGTCGATATCGGCCTGCCGCAGTGCAGCGGCAACGTGACCGTGCGCTTCGACTCGACCACGCTCTACGACGATGCCATTGCCGGGACCGGGCTCGTGCTCGATTTCATCTACGCGATCGATGTCAGCAATTCGCTGACGCTCGAAATCACGAATGCCCGCATTGGCAAAGGACCGCAGAACGTTTCCGGTCCCGGCGGCATCACCTCGCAAATGGATTGGCGCGGCTACAAGGACTCGGGCTCCGCACACATGCTGACGGCCACGCTCGTCAACGACGTGGCGGGGTACTGAGCATGATTCGACTCGCCAAGCGCCCCGCGCTCGTGTGGCTTGATCTGCCGCTCGGTGTGCGCGTGCAGGCCCGCCCGCTCACGACCGCCATCGATGCCGCTGGCTGGGCGCATGGGCGGCGCGAGATCAACCGCCTGCTCACCGAGATCAGAAGCCGCCGCGATGCCGGGATCGATGTCGGCGACCTGCCGAATCTCGACGATCAGGACCAGCGCGAGGGCTACGTCGAGGCCGTTTACGCGGTCACGATCGCGCGCGCGAGCATCGCCGCGTGGGAGGGAGTGCTGACCGAGGACGGCAGCACCCCCGCGCCGGTGACGCCCGATGCTGTGCGTGACCTTATGCAAATCCCCGAGATGGCGCGCGGGTTTGTCGTTGCGCTCTCGGAGCAGCTTGCCGAGTTGGCCGTCGAGGGAAACGGTTGCGCGCCCTCGCCCGCTGGCTCTGGGGCGCCGGGCGCGAGCACTGCCGAGCCTGCCGAAGTCTACGTGCCGCCTGCGCCGACGGTGGCCTGAGCCGCGACGGGCGGCGCTGCCCGAGTATCGAGCACGAGCCGCAGACAGCCGAGGGCCATGCGGCATGGCGGGCGGCAAGCAGCACGATCGTGCACAGCGAGTGTGGGCCGCGCGTCGATATGGGCGCAGCCCTCGCGCTCGCCGAAGCCTGGAGCGTCGAGCCCGAGGCGGCCGGCGTGCTGCTTGCCGAGATCGCCGCAGGCATCGGCGAGGCGCAAATCAAGATTCCAACCCCAACTGAGGCCCCGCATGCCCACACGTCGCCTGAGTATCCGACTCGCCCTTGAGGGCTCGCGCGAAGTTGCGGCCGACATCAAGCGCGTCGGCACGGAAGGCGAGGCGGACCTAAAGCGCATCAAGCGCGGCGCGAAAGAGGCCGGCGAAGAACTCGACATCCTCGGCCATATCGGCGGCAGCATTCGCCGCAACGTCGTCGGGCTCGCCGCCGCGTTTGGCGTGCGAGAGTTGGTTGGGCAGTTCGTTGACGCGACCCGCGAAGCCTCACGCCTGCGCGGCACGCTCGTAGCGGGCGTGGGCGATGCCGGCCGCGCCGGGGTCGCATTCCAGCAGCTCACGCAATTCTCGCTTCAGTATGGCGAGTCGATCGACAAGCTCGCCGAGGGTTTCACGGGCCTGGCCGTGCGCGGCATCAACCCGACGATGGAGCGGCTGAAAGCCTATGCCTCGTTCGCCGCCGCAATCCCCGGCAAGGATGTAGGTCAATTCGTCGAGGCCGTCGCGGATACTATCGTAGGCGAGTACGAGCGACTGCAAGAGTTTGGCATCAAGGCCCGTAACGAAGGCGACAAGGTCGCCATCTCGTTTGGCGGCACGACGGTCCGTGTCAAGAACAACGCCGAGGACATTGCAAAGGCATTCGAGGACTTAGGCCGCCAGAGATTTGGCAGCGCGCTGGATGAGCGGCTGAAAACTCTGGACGCCCAGGCTAACCGTGTTTCGCAAAGCTGGAAAAATCTCCTTGTCGTTATCGGCAATACCGGTGTCGAGGCCATTGCTACCAAGGCAATGGACAATCTTGCATCAAATCTCCAGACGATTTCTCACCTGATCGACGGTTTTAACAAGCCCGAGAACCGCAATACCACCAACCACCAAGACGTATTCAGCGCGAATCAGGAATTATACAAGGCGAAATTGCGCCTTGAGCAATTGCAGGTCATCGCGCGCGTGAGCAACGGCGAAGCCATCGTCAACGGGCTCGACGTGCAGTTCGCCGTCGCCGCACAGCAGCAGAAGGTGGACAGGCTCAAGGCCGATCTTGACGCAATCGAGAAGCGCGCAAAGGATTTGTCGGCCAACGTCCCGGCGCTTGCCAATAGGCAGACTCAACGCCAAGCCGAACTGTCTGCGACCGGCGCGTTGACGCAGAACGAACTGGTTCAGCTTCGCGGCGAGGTCGATCCGAACGCCAAGGCCAGAGCGCAATTCCGCGAGCGCGCCGCGAGTCTGGCGTCGGCCTATGGGGCGGATCAGATCAGCGGCGATGAGTACGAGAGATTCAAGCGCCTACTCCAGCAGGAGCGCGACCAGCCGCTCACCAAGGCCGTCGCCGAAGCTGCGCTTTCCGCCGTGCGCTCGCAAACGGCCGCGCTTGCGCAGGACATCGAAGCGCGCTCTCAGGCGCTTGAGGCCACGCTGGGCGCTGGTGCCGAGCGCACCAAGGCAAAATACCTTGAAGCCGCCCGTGTCGCTGAGCAGCGCTACGGCATCTCCCCCGGAACGCTCGGGGCGCTCCTCCAGACGGAATCCCAATTCAACCCCGCCGCACGATCGAAAGCGGGCGCGGTCGGGATCGCACAATTCCTGCCGAGCACGGCCGCGAGTCTCGGGGTTGACCCGAGCGACCCGTTCCAGTCTATCGAAGCCGCGGGGCGCTATCTTGCGCAACTGAAAACCAAGTACGGCAGCGAACGGGCGGCGTTGGCTGCCTACAACGGCGGCGGTGCGAACGGGCAGCGCGTGGCCGGCGGCATGGACCCGAACAACGCCGAGACTCGCGATTATCTTGCGAAGATTGAGGAGCGCCGATCGAAGTACGCGAGCGTCAATGCGGGGCTTGCGGCGGTCGATCGCCAGTATCTCGATGAGCGAAAGCATATCGCGGCCGAGCGCTTGGCGGTTGATCTAAAAGATATCGACTCGCGGATTGATGCGACGCGCAAAGAGGTCACGTTCACCGAGGCCGAGGAAACCTCAAAGAATGCGAGGCTCGCCGAACTTGACGCCGAGCGCAGGCGCCGAGTCGCGGCCTCGGCAAACGAGATCATCACCATTGATCGCGATGCTGCTATAAAGCGCGTCACGGCTGTTATCGAATCTCAGAATGATCTTGACCAGCAACTCGCTGAGGCTCGCGCGGACCTCATCACGAATGAGCGCGCGGCGGCAGAGGAAAAACTGAGGCTAGCGCAGGAGTACGCCCGGCGTGAACTCGCAATCAAGATCGGCGCCTACCCGGAGGAGTTGGCCGCGCAACGCCAACAGCTTGATGCGATTTTCGAGCTTCGCCGGCAACGGCTGGAGCGCGAGCGCGATCCGCTGGCGCAACTCGCGGATCATTGGGAGGACAGCACGCAGCGTCTGCGCGAGACCACGGCGCAGTTTGCATCCGATGCCGCCTCGGCAATCGCGCAATTTGCGGTAACGGGCAAGGGCGACTTCAAAAGCTTCGCGCAGTCGATCATCGCCGATCTGACCCGCATCCAGATTCAAGCCGCCGCCGTGCCGTTTCTAAAATCCCTCGGCGGATTCTTTACGGGCGCCGCCGCCAACGACGCCGGATTCGTAAACAGCGGTGGTTTCGGCAGCGGCATCGGCGCGAGCTACACGCTCAGCGCTCTCGGCAATGTGTTCTCGCGCGGCAACGTCGTGCCCTTCGCCCGCGGGGGCATCGTCACGCGCCCGACGGTGTTTCCGATGGCGCGGGGGGCGGGGATGATGGCCGAGCGCGGCCCAGAGGCCATCATGCCGTTAGCGCGCGACGCAACAGGCAGCCTTGGGGTTCGCGCCCAATCCACGGCCCCCGTCGTCAACGTGCAGGTCATCAACAACGGCACGCCACAGCAGGTCGAGCGCACCGAGCAGAGTTTTGATGGAGAGGCCGTCGTCGTGCGCCTTTTCGTCTCCGACGTGCAGCGCGGCGGCCCGATGTCGCGATCGATCGCCGACGCCTACGGGCTGCGCCGGGGTGGCGGCTGATGGCGACATGGCCGGCCTATGCCGCAATTCTGCTCGATGGCTTCAAGCTCCAGCGCGAGTCTGCCCTTGAGCGCACACAAATGGAGTCAGGGCCGCCAAAGCAGACGCGCACGAAATCGCGCGTCATGGTTGCCCGTCCCGCAACGGCGCGCTTCGACAGCAGGGCCGACTACCTCAATTTCCTCGCGTGGTTCACGAGCGACATTCACCGCGGCGCCGACTGGTTTACGTGGACCGACCCGGTAGACGGGGCCACGAAACAAGCGCGAATCCGCGGCGGGCAACTTGATGAGGAGGCGCCCTTTGCTCATCTCGCGGGTGCTTGGCGCGTGCGCCTCACGCTTGAAACCTGGGACGCCTGATGCCGCGCACCTACTCGCGAAGCCTCCAAGCCGCCGTTAACGCTACGAGCGGCGAGGCACCGCGGGTGCTGCTGGAGATCACGCACCCGGGTCTCGCGCAGCCCGTGCGTGTGGTCAACGACACGCAGGATTTGACGAGCGGCGGACATCTATTCGTCGGCCTCGGATTTCGCATCACGCTGCCGGACGATCAGGAAGGGAGGTTGCCGAGCGCGCAGCTTGCCGTCGATAACGTCGGGCGCGAGCTTGTGCAGTGGCTCGAAGTCAGCAATGGCGGAGCAGGGGCGCAATGCCGGCTCATGCAAGTCATGCGCTCGGCGCCCGACACGATCGAGTGGGAAATCACGATGGAGCTAAGTCATATCGTGGTGACGACGCCCGAGGTCAGCGGCACGCTCGGATTCGAGGATTTGCTGAACCGGCCTGGGTGTGCGATGCGCTATGATCCGACGACAGCGCCGGGGCTGTTCTGATGTTAATTGCCTGCGCAGGCTTCGACGGCCGGCCACACGCGATCCAATTGGGGGCTGCCGCCGCTGATCGTGCGAATGTTGCGCCCCTCTATTTGGGTCCCACCATCCTTGCGGCGCAGCGTCACGTCGTAGATCGCCGAGGTATCCGCTGTCAGGTAGACGTTTGCGACTCCGCGCTCTCGGTCAATGCGCAACGTGGGCGGCAACTGCCCGCTCTCGTCAATGCGCCTTGCGACGCACTCGGCGACCGCATCGTATGGCTGTGCCGAGAACAGCGCTCGTCGCGGTGGTTCCGAGCGCAGTTCGCCCAAGCCGGCGCACCCGCTCAACAGCAGCATCAACAGCGCCCATCGCATGCCTGCCTCCCACTGGTCTGACGTCTACCTCGGCGAGCCCTACTCGCCCGGCGATGCCGACTGCGCGGCCCTGGCCGTGCGTGTCGCCGATGAGGTGTTCTGCCGGCGCATCACTCTACCGCAGCATGCCCAGGGCCTGCGCGCCAGCGCGCGCCAGATCGACGCGCTCGCCGCGGCGCAGGAGATCGCCGAGCGCGTCGAGCGCCCGCGCGAAGGCGACGCGGTGCTGATGCGCTGCCGCGGCACCCTCTCGCACGTCGGGGTCTACTGCGAGCCGGACGGCACGCCCTGGGTGCTCCACGCGATGCGCAACGCAGGCGCCGTGGTGCGCCATCGCGTCATCGATCTGCCGGGCGTCGGGCTCACGGTCGAGGGCTACTACCGATGGCGGTAGCCGATCGCGCGCAGCTCGTCTGGTGCCCGCACCCCATTATCCCCGCGCAGGGGCGGGAGCTGATCGTCGAGCCGCTGCGAGCGGGCGAAAGCATCGCCGCCTATCTCGACCGCGTCGGTGTGCGCCTGGGCGCCCGGCCCGCGCGCCTGTGGATCGAAGGCCGCGAAGTCCCGCGCACGATGTGGCCGCGCACCCGCCCGCGCGCAGGGACGATTCTGCACCTTCAGGCCGTGGCCGAGGGCGGCGGGGACGGCGGGTCGAATCCGCTGCGCATCGTGCTCCAGATTGCTGTGCTGATCGCTGCGGCCTACACGGGCGGCCTGTCGCTCGGCGCGTTTACTATCGGCGAGGCGACGATCTCCTATGCCTCGGTTGCCGCTGGCGTCATCGCCATTGGCGGAAACCTCCTCATCAACGCCCTTATCCCTGCCCCCCGCCAGAACCTCGGCGCGACCCCATCCGCTACCTCCCCCACCTACGCCCTGACCGGCGGCTCAAACCGCGCCCGGCCCTACGAGCCGCTGCCCATCGTGCTCGGCGCACATCGTCTGTTCCCTGACCTCGGCGCGCGCCCCTACACCGAAGCGAACGGGGCGGATCAATACCTTTACCAGGTCTTCAACTTCGGTCTCTCGGACCTCGCGCTATCGGACTGGCGCATCGGCGACAGCGACCTGCTCGGCTATCAGGACATCGCACTCGAAATCAGCGGGCGCGACGGGGCGCTCGCGGGCTTTCCCGGCAACGTGGACACGGCCGTCGGCGCGGACTTGACTGCGGCTGTCGGCTGGATCACGCGCACGACAGGCCCCGACACCGTCGCCTTCGCCGTCGAGATCGGCGCGATCCTCTTTGCGACGGGCAAAAAGGGGTTGGAGCCGACCTCGGTGCAGATCGAGATGGTCTACCGCGCTGTCGGCGCCTCGGACTGGCTGCCCATCGTCTCGACCGACGAAACGCTCTATCGCGATGCCTACTGGTCCGCCGGTTACTGGACCTGGGAGGCCGAGAGCGGGCAGGTGTGGGTGCAGGTGGCCTACGGCTCGACGGACCCGGGCGAGCACGCCGAGGGCGATTTGCTGTGGGAGGTGTCGGGCGAGACCTCCGGGAGCCCCGGCACCGGTGGGTATTGGTCGGCGGGGTACGACGGCTACGACCCCAACTCCGGCAACTACTGGCAGCAACTTTCGGGCGGCGACACGAACCCCGACGCCCATACGGTGGGCGACTACTACATCGTGGACGGCGATGTGCTCGGAACCTGGCGCTGGTTCGCGCTGGGTGACGCCACGGCCACGGCGCCCCAGGGGTGGACGCAGCGCGCCACCTGGCGCTATCGCCCCTACGACGAGGTCGCAAGCCCCTTCGGCGGCGCCCCTGTCCCGGCGCCGGCGCCCGAGCGCGCCTACTTCGTGCGCGTGCCCTATCTCACGCTGACCGGCCAAGACCAGACGCCGATCCGCGCGAGCTACCGGGTGGATGTGCCCGAGGGGCAGTACGAGGTGCGGTTGCGCCGGATCACGGCCGACAGCGCCGACACGAGCGTGACGAGCCAGACGACGTGGTCGCAGCTCAGAAGCTACCAGCGCGACGGCGCCGACTACCGCGGCCAGTTGCGCGCGGCGCTGAGGATCAGGGCGTCGGGGCAGCTCAACGGCACCATCGCGGAGCTGTCCGTCTACGCCGAGGCGCGCTGCTGGATGTGGACGGGCACGGCCTGGCAGTACGGCACGACCAGGAACCCCGCGTGGTGGTATCTGCATTGGGCGCGCGGCCGGGTCGATGTAAGCGGGCGGCGCGTCTACGGCGCGGGCCTGCCGGACTCGCGTATCGACTTTGACCGCATCTTTGCGTGGGCCAGCTTCTGCGGCCTCGCCGGCTACGAGATCGGTGTCGTGATCGACACGCCCATGTCAGTCGCCGAGGTGCTGGAGCACATCGCGCGCACCGGGCGCGGTGCGCCGACATGGCAGAGCGGCAAGCTCGGCGTCGTGTGGGATGCGCCGAGCCAGCCGGCGGTCGCCATCTTCGGTATGCCGAACATCGTCGCCGGATCATTCCGCGTCGAGTACGTCACCGGCCAGCTCGCTGACGAGGTCGTCGCGAGCTACATCGACCGGGACGCAGATTGGAAGCAGAACACCGTGCGCGCGCTCGTGCCGGGCGTCACGAGCCCCACACACAGCGCCCCGGTATCGCTCGTCGGCATCATTGATCGCTCTCTCGCACAGCGGCACGCCAACCTACTCGCGGCGCAGCAGTATTACAGGCGCCGCACGATCACCTGGGAGGCCGACTGGGAGGGCATGGTCTGCCAGCGCGGCGACGTGGCGATCCTCTCGCACGACCTGACCCAGTGGGACTACTCGGGTCGCGTGATCGCCTGTGCCGACAGCACGCACCTGACGCTGGATCGGGAGGTGCCGCAGTCGTCAGGCAACTGGCTGCTGCTGCGCGCGCCGAACGGCTACACAATGACGATCAGCACAGCACCCGCCGGTGGCGACTCGGCGGCCGTGACGCTCTACACGCCGATCCCGGTGACCGACGACACGGGCGCCTCGCTGCCGCTGCCAGGTGCGGCCGGTCCGGCGTTCGATTGGACATGGACGTTCGGGCCGCGCGCCACGCCTGGGAAGCGCGTCAAGATCACCGCTATCCAGCCCCGCTCCGAGAGCCGCGTACAGCTCGTCGCCACCGATGAGGAGGACGCCTACTACGCCTGCGAAACAAACCTTGGCAGCGCGGCGCCGGCCCCCGTCTACACGCGCCTCGTCGCCGTCGTGCGGGATCTGCGTATCGGCGAGGTCCTGATCCCGCGCTCGGGCGGGCGGGTGCGGATCACGGCGACGTGGGGACTCGAGCACGCACTCTCCGCGCTTGTGACCGCCGCGGTCAACGGTGCGCAGGTGTTCGCGCGCGAGCAGTCGGACTCGACGCTGACGCTCGAAGTCCACGATGGCGACCGCGTCGATGTCGTCGTGCAGCCGCTGCCGGCGGGCAGCGAGGGGCGCCTGACCTACTCCGTGATCGGGCGCCTCGCGCCGCCGGCGGATGTCGCGGGATTCGGGGCCGCACTCGTCGGCGCCGACGCGCTGCTGCTGCACTGGCAGCCGGTGCCCGACCTGGATCTCGACCATTACGAGATCCGCCACTCGCCGCTGACTACGGGGGCGCTATACGAAACCTCGTTCGTGTTGCGCCCCTACGTGCAGGGCACGACCGAAACCGTCACGCCCCGCTCCGGCACCTACTTCGTGCGAGCATGGGATGAGATTGGACGCGCGAGCCTCAACCCCGCCGTGGTCGTCACGACCCAGCCAGACCTGATCGGGCTGAATCTCATCGCCACGCAGACCGAGGACCCCACTTGGCCCGGCGCCAAGGCCGGCCTCGCCGTCGCCAGCGGTGCGCTCGTGCTCGACTCGGCGGCCTTCTTCGACGCGCTCGCGGGCGACTTCGACGCCGCGCTCGGGACGTTTGATGCCGGCGGTGCGGTGCAGATGTCAGGCACCTACGTGACCTCGGCGCTGGACCTCGGCGCCCGGTATCTCTCGCGCGTTTCGGCCGGCATCGAGACGGGCGTCATCGACTACGCGACGACGTTCGACACGGCCGAGGGGCGCTTTGACGACCGCGCGGGGCTGTTCGACGCCAACGAGAGCGCCGTTGCCGCGGTGTCGATCGGCGCCGAGATCGACACGAGCCCGAACGGCAGTACGTGGGATGGCTGGCGGCCCTACGTCGCCGGCGACTACGACGCCCAAGCCGTGCGCCTGCGCCTGACGCTCGCAAGCTCAAGCGCCTGGGTGACGCCCGTCGTCACGGCCCTGACGATGTCCGTAGACATGCCGGATCGCGTCGAGTCGGGAAACCTCTCGGTGGCGGCCGGCGGCAGCACCGTGACGTTCGCAGCCGCCTATCACTCGGCGCCACGGGTCGCCGTCACGGGCCAGTTCCTCGCCGCTGGCGACACGCTCGTCGTCGGCACGCCTTCCGCCAGCGGATTCAGCGTCCAGGTGCTCGATTCCACGGGCTCCGGAGTTTCCCGCGTCATTGATTGGGTCGCGCATGGCCCAGGGTTACAGGTATGAGTCAGCACGACCTCGTTATCGACAACGCCACCTTCCCATCGACCCGCGCCGACATCAACGCCGCGCTCCAGGCCCTCGGTAGCATGCAGTATGGATCGAGCGCGCCATCACCCACCTATCCGCACCAGATGTGGGCGGATAGCGCAACCAACCAACTCAAGATTCGCAATGGCGCCAATACCGGCTGGGCCGCGTGGGGCAGCATCAGCGGCACCCAACTGAGCCTCGTTGATATCGCTTCCGCTGGCATTGGCACTGCAAGCCCCGCAGCACTGCTGCATGTATTCGGCAGCGGTGGCAGCGGCAGTTTGCGGGTCCAAGACTCAGTTGCCGCTCTTGTTCAGATTAAGAGCAACGCCGCCGGCTATCTCTCGTATCTCGATGGCTCCGACAACATCCGCGCGGGGCTGAGCTACAACTACGTAGCCTCGGCGCTTGATCTCTCTAGCGATGGGGCGATCTCATTCTCGGCGGCCGGCAGCATACGCGGGCAGTGGACCGCGGGCGGCTACCTGTTCGTCGCCACGGCGAGCGCAACCGTATGGGATGGCACCCACGGCAACGGCGCCGTGGTCAGCCCGGCGGGCCAGATAGGCGCTGCCGCAACCGATCAGCCGGCGCTCGCGCTCGCTCGTCTCGGCAGCGATGGGAGCATCGTGGACTTTCGCAGAGCTGGCGCGCTCGTCGGCGGCATCTCGGTGACGGGCTCGGCGACGAGCTACAGCACGAGTTCGGATTACAGGCTGAAAGAGAACGTCGCGCCGATGTCCGGGGCGCTTGATCGCGTCGCGGCACTCAATCCCGTGCGGTTCAACTTCCGCTCGACGCCGGGCGTCACGGTAGATGGATTTCTTGCGCACGAGGTCGCCGATGTGGTGCCCGAGGCGATCCGCGGAGAGAAGGACGCCGTGGACGCTCAGGGGCATCCGATCTATCAGGGGATCGATCAGAGCAAGCTCGTGCCGCTGCTCGTGGCGGCCATCCAGGAGCTTCAGGCGCGGCTCAGGGAGCTTGAGACGACTGGCCCGTAGCCCGTGCGATCTGTCCCCTGATCGAGCGCAACTGCTCGGCCGATGGCGACTCGTTTAGCGGTGCGCTCGCCGGCACAAGGCTTATCAGGAAGCCCGCCAAGACCGTTGCCGCGACCAGGCTCAGCGATTTTCTCACTTGACTGTCTCCTATCAATGGCACGCCCTAGCCCCGCCACCCCCACTCCCCCTGCGGCACTCTCGCCCCCAGCCGCTCGCCCCGCCCGGGCCGCGGTGGGTTGGGCGGACAAGCGGCCTCAGCCGACGACCTCGGCAACGATCCCATCGTCGGTATAAATCTCGACCGAGTCGGCTTCCCCGGCCTCGATCATCTCCTGCGCTTGCCGGCGCAGCTCGCGCATCAACTCGACCGCCGCCGCGTCGTCGGCGTCGTAGGTTGCGGTCTGCTCCGGGCTCATCGTGATGGCTTTCATATTTCCCCCTGCCGGCTCCCCGGCGCTGTGTGGTGGGTGGCCCGCGGCCTCCCTCGTACCTGCCCGCTCGGGGAGTGGGCAGAGGCGAGGGCGGCGTCAGGCGACCGTGAATTCCTCGCCGAACTTCTCGCGGTGCGCCTCGGCGTAGGCGTCCACGAAGTCCTGCGGGACGCAGGGCGCCATCTCGCTGTGAAGCTGTTCGCGCAGGTCGTCATTCATGAGCGCCGCGGCAGCGGCCATCGTGACGGTGCGGCCCCGAACCTTGACGGTTCCGAGTCCGGCCGCCTTCCAGCTCTCGTACCAGCCCTTTACGCCCATCGGTAGCTCGCTCATCTCGCTCTCCCCCGGCGCCCTGTGCGCCTTCGATGGGGCAAATATACGCGCGTATCTCTAGACAGTCAATACGCGCGTATAACTATTTCTGCGCCCGCTTCGCCCGACTGATCAGTGCGCGCAGGCCCTCGGCGACAATCTCGGTCGCCGGGCGGCCAGTGGCGGTCAGCTCGCGCAGGTGCGCCGCGGCCTCTGGCGGCAGGAGCAGCGTGATGCGCCGCCCGCCGGCCTCGATCACGGCGCGCTCGTACTCGCGCACGTTGATACGGCGGCGCTCGGCCGGGGTGGGCTTGGCGATCGGCTCGGTCATCTGTGGCTCCAAAGGGGAGCCGCCCCGGAGGGCGGCGGTGGGTTTAGGCGCGGTGGTTCTGGCGGTGCTGCTCGTCCTTCCATGACTCCCATTCTCGGTGCTCCCATATCTGCGGGACGATGTAGGGGCGGCCGTTCAGGTGCGTGGTATGCGCCGTCTGAATATCCTCCGCGTCCCCATAGGTTGCTGCCGTGCCTACCTGCTCATAGCCAGATCGATAGGCGGGATTGCGCTTCATGACGTAGTAATTCGCATTCTGCTGATCCATTTCGCTCTCCCGGCGCTGGATTGCGCCTCACTCCTCTGGGGGATTCCTAGCCGGCTTATCTCTTACGCCGCGTCATCTTCATCCATCATGACGGCCCATTCGTCCCATTGCTCTCCCCAAACTTCGTTGGGGATATGGGAATACTTATCCTCCAGAAAATCGAAATCTCCATTCCCATTGTTCAGAACGGCCGTCAGGCTTGGTCCGGCCCCGCTGGTCCTGTATTGGATATCGACATTAACCTCGATCTCGGCGTCCGGATAATCCTCCCTCGCCGCCTCAAGAAGAGCCTTTTTGACGAGCGGGGCGTAGCGATCGGCGCTGCTCGACGTGTCCATCGGGTCACAGCCCTCAAGATTCCCCGCCAGGACCGTGTAGTTGATCGTCAGCTTCTGGCTCATCTCTGCTCTCCCCGTGCGGTCGGCGCCTATCGCCTCCCTCGTGGTAGCCGGCTGCGGGAGTCGGCTACGGCGAGGGTCGGCTTAGCGGTACCCGCGGCCCTCGTTCCTGATCGCTGCCAGATCATCCCGCAACATCGCCTCTTCCTCGGCCGTCAGCGGCTTGCTGGCGTCGGCTTCCATCTCGGCGTCACGCTCGGCGAACTCCGCCATCACTTCGTCAAACGTCTGGCCGGTTTCCGCAGCAATCACGCGGGCCGCAGCGGCGTCCTGCTGGGCGCGAGTCGGAGCCTGGCACGGCTTGTAATAGGGGCGCGGCTGGCCGTAGGCGGCCATCGTCCGCGACAGGTCGCTTCCGCTGGCGGCGCGGCGCTCGTGCTCGGCGACGCTGCCGGGGACGAAGCTCGCGAGAGCGGCGGGCACCGCACCTTCGACGTACCACTTCCGCGCGCCGGCGTCCCAGCGGGCTCCAGCGGCCTTGGCCTCGTCCTTGCGCGAGAAGGGAACGTTCAGGTAGGTGCGGGTGGTGGCCATCTTCGTCTCCCGTCGGCGCCCATCGCCGATCCGATGGGGAGACTATACGCGCGTATCTAGACCGAGTCAATACATGCGTATAAATTTCTTCTGGTCGATACTTGATCGCGCCTTACCGTGCCTTCCGTCTCGCTATGCGCCTGATCTGTCTGATAACCGCGCTTATCGCACGGCTTCGGGCGCTCGCCACTCGCGTCCCTCATCCGTCAGCACGTAGTCCCAATCGTCAAAGTGTCCGCCGCTCTCCCTGCGGATCAACCCCTTGCCGAACAGGGACCGGAGCACCTTCGCCGGACTCTTGCTCGTGCTCCAGCGCTCGTCCCGACGGCCGCCCATCATCAGTCGGCGGCTAAACACCCGCTCGCCCCGCTGCATCGCCAGCAGCAGCTCGGCCTGGGCCGGTGTGAGCTTCACGGGCGCGGAGGTTTCACGTGGATCGCTCATCGGCACCTCGCCAGTACCGGGTCATCCGGGTCAACGCCGTTGGCCTCGGCCATCGCGCGATAGTCCTCGTAAAGCTCAACCCCGCCGTCCTCCACGTCCATCCACTCCCCGCGGATGCGGCGCATGCGGGCCGCCATGTTGTGCGCCGCTCCGCGCAGCAGGAACCCCGCGCAGACCCGTGGGCGCTCGGTGCCGCTCATGTGGCAGGCGAACGTGTGCCGGCTCAGGTCGTAGGCCGTCTGAGCCGAGTGACGATATGCCTCGGGCGGGAACTCGCCGGGTAGCGCGTCCAGCCTCCACGGGCACTCCTGGCACGGCCGGCGGCAGTAGGCGTGCTCCCCGCCCTCGACGGTGACGACGCGATGATCCGGGCCGGCGGGGTGGATGCCGACGATCTCGGGGCGCTTGCGCTCGGCGCTCATGCCCCGTCCCTCGGCAGCGCCGGCAGTTCGCGCCACACAGCGCCCTGCGGCATCATCTCCATTGACCATCCATGCTCCGGATGCCACGCCCACTCCCGCCAGCGCGGCTCCCCGGGCAGGTGCACGAGGTAGGCTCCGCGTACAGGTGGCGGCTCGCTCATCGGATGGTCCGGGCTCTCGATCCGCTCCCCGAGCGCGTCGGCGAGGGAGTTGAGCAGCCGGCGGGCCTCGTCCTCGTCCAGCCCAAACTCCAGCGTGTCCGAGCCCATCTCGATATCCGGCATCGACAGCTCGTACGGAGCGCCGGGGCTGTCGGTCCTGCGCACCCTGGTGGACAGCTTCTGGGCGGGCATCTACCCGCGGCTGGATCCCGACGACGGCAACGACCCGGAGATCCGGGTGAACGTCCTCAAGAACATCGCCGACGCCGAGACCATCGCGGGCGTCCGCGGCTTGACCCTGGTCTCCTCGCGCACGCTGGG
>Ga0207689_10000202_pt1 | contig 52492 bp, 44 predicted proteins | sample KBSMisM52_FD_184312 | JGI IMG/M metagenome (GOLD analysis project Ga0207689, IMG submission 184312) | Miscanthus rhizosphere microbial communities from Kellogg Biological Station, Michigan, USA - KBS Miscanthus M5-2 (SPAdes) (version 2) | ecosystem: Host-associated > Plants > Roots >...
CGATCTCGGCCAACAACCTCGATGAATTCTTCATGGTGCGCGTCGCCGGCCTCAAGGATCAGGTGCGCGAAGGCATCGTCGAGCGGAGCCCGGACGGGCTGACGCCCGCCGAGCAACTCACCCGCATCGGCGAGGCTGTGGGCAGCCTCGCAACAGACCAGCAGGCGCGGTGGCGTGCGCTGCGCGATGATTTGCGCGATGGGCCAGGCAAAGGTGAGCCGGTTGCCCTGCTTGTTATACATCATGTCGAGCATGAAGCCGGCGGTGGGTGCCCGCAGTTGAATGAGCACGGCGCTGACATCGGTGGCCGCCCTGGCATCGTGCCCGCTCATCGTTTGCAGACCGTGCAGCGGAATCCACACGACCTTGTCCGCCGGGGTGTTCGACGGGGCCAGCACGCCGGTGACGACGTAGGTTTCGGCGTGCTCGTTCTTGGGATCGTAACTCAGTCCGTGAAACGGGTGAAACGTGTCGCCCACCTTCAGACCGAGCTCGTGCGCCGCGAAACCGCCCAGCACCGCCTCCTTCGCCTCGCCCTGCCAGAGCCGGCCGGCCGCGAGGGTGAATCGTTTCCCGGGAGCATAGTCCACCTCGGTGAACAATTCGGGCAGCGTGCCGACGATGCGAAACCCGCGCAAATTGTCGCCCACCGCGATGGGGATCGCCCGTTTCACCAACGGATGGGCTTTGATAAATTCGTAGTCGGCCTCGGCGACGTTGCCCGGCGACGCTTCGAGGTGAAAAATCGCATTGAGCACGAGCTGCAGTTTCGAGCCGCGCGCACCCAGCACCGCGTCGAATCCAGTGTTCACTTGAGTGAAGGTTTCCTGCGACTGGGTTTTCACCACCCAGACCGACAGGAGCAGCCCGCCCGCAAGGGCGATCGAGAGCGCGGTAACCACGGTCGAAAGCAAGTGCTGCCGGAGGCTCCGCAGGACGATGAAGACGAGCGTCATGACGACACCTCCTGGCAGGCTCGGTTGAGCTCCGCAAAATCACGCACGTGCTCGAACTCCGCCAGGACGGCGGGATCATGGCTCACCAAGAGCAAGGCGGCGCCGTTTTCACGACAGGTCTCACGAATGAGCGCGAGCGCCTCGCGACCGTGTTTGTGGTCCAGATTGCCCGTCGGCTCGTCGGCTAGCACGAGTTGGGGATGGTTCGCCAGCGCACGGGCGACCGCCACGCGCTGTTGCTGTCCGGTGGACAGCTGCCGCGGGTAGTGCCGCAGCCTCTTGGACAAGCCCACACGCTCCAGCAAAGCCGTGGCCCGCGGACGATTCACCCCGGGACCAAAGGCCATGCCGAGCAGCACGTTTTCCAGGCAGGAATATCCTTGGAGAAGATTAAACGTCTGAAAAATGTAGCCGATGTTTTGGGCGCGCAGGCGGTCGCGACCGCGCTCACCCAACGCGGCCATGTCCTGATCGCCGATGCGGATGGAACCGGAGTCGGCGGCCAGAATGCCGGCGATGAGATGGAGAAACGTGGTCTTGCCGGAGCCGCTTTCGCCGCGCAGCGCGAGTTGCTGGCCGGCGGAGAGCGAGAACTCGGGGACGTCGACGATGGTTTTGCGTCCGCCCTCGGGCGAAACGAAGGACTTTTTCAGCGAGGAGACGGCGAGGAGTGACATGCGTGCGTTCAGTTCAGTGGGCGCGTCCGACGGACTCGACCTGCATCGAATAAAATGAAACCCAAATCTTGCTGGAGAACTCGTCGCCGACTTTGAGGCGTCCGGTGAAGACCAACGGTTGGTCCTGCAGGACGGCGACCGACGGGGTGTCCACATGCGCAACAATGAAGTCGCAGAAACGCGGCATCTTCCCGTAGCAGCAGGTGAGCTGGTTGGCCATGATCAGGCATTCGCGCACATGGCCGTTTTCGACACGGGTCGGCAGCATGAAGCCGTCGATGCGCACCCGGGTGTCATTGAGCGCCTTCACACTCGCGGGTGCCCAAGGCCCGTAGCCCGGACTGGTCGAGTCCGGCGTGTCACCCGCCGGAGCGCTGAACGAAAGATCGCTGAAGCTGACCTTTCGCACGCCTTGCGAAGCCGGGTCGGCCTTGGGCATGAGAGCGTCGAGCCGCGCCTGTTCGGCAGCCTGCTCGGCCTCGGCGGCCTTCGCGGCCTGCACCCGCTCACGATAACCCGGATCAAAGCGCGCCACCAGATTCACAAGGCCGATCACCGCGGCAAAGCCCAGCACCAGCCAAAGGCCGAGCATGCGTTTGCTTTTTGTGGTGGTGGGTGAAGTCATGGCTTGGCCGGTCGCTTGGTGTCGGGTGACACCGCACACCTCCTGTGCGTTCCGTTCAATCAATCGGCAACACGGACCTTTGGACAGGATTTACAGGATAAAAACCGGGATGTTGACAGGCTCATTCCGTATCCTGCCCCCATCCCGTTCATCCCGTCCAAATAGATTGCCTCCGTCCTCAAGGCGCAAAAAAGCGCCCGGCGTTTCGGCCGGGCGCTGGACTAAGCGTGAGCTTACTCTGACGAAAGGAGATTAGTCCTTCTTGTCCGAGGCGGCATCGAGGATGTCGCCGAGGTTCATCATGTCGCCGGAGCTGTCGCGGTTGAGGGCCTCGAAGGAGGCGGTCTCGGCGGCGAGCTGCTGCTCGGAGTAGTTGGCGGCCTTGACGGAGAGGCCGAGGCGGCGCTCGTCGCGGTCGATCTTGATCACGCGGGCGGTGATCTCCTGACCGGGCTTGAGCACGTCCTTCACCTTCTCGATGCGCTCCTCGCTGATCTGCGAGATGTGCACGAGACCGTCGATGCCATCCTTGAGCTCCACGAAGGCGCCGAAGGAGGTGATCTTCGAGACGGTGCCGGTGACGACGTCGCCGATCTTGAAGAAGGCGTCGATATCGGTCCACGGATCGACGGCGAGCTGCTTGACGCCGAGGCTGATGCGCTGCTGGGAAGCATCGACATCGAGAACGATGGCGTCCACTTCGTCGCCCTTCTTGAGGATCTCGGACGGGTGGTTGACCTTGCGGGTCCAGCTGAGGTCGGAGACGTGCACCATACCGTCGATGCCCTCTTCGAGTTCGATGAAGGCGCCGTAGGTGGTCATGTTGCGAACCTTGCCGCGGACGCGAGCGCCGATCGGGTAGTTGTGGCGGGCCATGTCCCACGGATTCGGCTCGAGCTGGCGGAGGCCGAGCGAGATCTTCTGGTCATCCTTCTGGATGCCGAGAACAACCGCGTCCAGTTCCTGGCCGACCTTGAGGAGCTCGGAGGGCTTGGTGATGCGCTTGGTCCAGGACATCTCGGTGATGTGCACGAGACCTTCGACGCCGGGCTCGATCTCGATGAACGCGCCGTAGGGAACGAGGTTGACGACCTTGCCGTGAACCTTCGCGCCGACGGGGAACTTGTGCTCGATCTCGTCCCAAGGATTCTTGGTGGTCTGCTTGAGGCCGAGGGAAACGCGCTCTTTCTCGCGGTTCACTTCGATGATCATGACGTTGATCTCTTCACCCTGCTTGAGGATCTCGCTCGGGTGAGCGATACGGCCCCAGGACATGTCGGTGATGTGGAGGAGACCGTCCATGCCATCGAGGTCGATGAACGCACCGAAGTCGGTGATGTTCTTGACGACGCCCTTGCGGACCTGGCCGGGCTGGATGCTGTCGAGGAGGTTCTTGCGCTTGTTGGCGCGCTGTTCCTCGATGAGCTCGCGGCGGGAGAGAACGATGTTCTTCCGGTCGAGGTTGATCTTGAGAACCTTGAAGTCGTAGGTCTGGCCGACGTATTGATCGAGGTTCTTCGGGGGCTGGATGTCGATGTGCGAGGCGGGGAGGAAGGAATCGACGCCGATCGAAACGATCAGGCCGCCCTTGACCTTGGCCTTGACACGACCCGCGGCGATGGAGCCCTCGGGGAACTTGGTGAGAATGTTGTCCCAGTTCTTCTTTTGTTCGGCCTTGTCGAAGGAGAGGACCGGCGCGCCGGACTTGTCTTCGAGCTTCTCGACGTAAACGTCGATTTGGGAACCGATCTGGAGGTCACCGATGTCGATGAACTCGTTGGCGGGGATGACGCCTTCGGATTTGCCACCGATGTCGACGACAACGTCGTTCTGACGGATTTCGGTGATGGTGGCGGTGACGATTGCTCCCTCTTTCAGCTTATCAAAGCCGGATTGGGCGAGCAGGTCTTGCATGATGGAACTCATAGGAACGGAACGAAAAACCGCCGCGTGCTCCAAAGCGCCGATCTTCCGCGATGACGCCGGGTAAACGGCGCCGTGGGTTGATGGTTATACTGACGTAAAGGGCCGATGGGAGCGTCGCGGCGACACCGGCCTGATCCAAACAAATGCCGCGAACGGTCAGAATCGCCCGATTTACGAGGGAGCAGCAAGGGTAAAGTTGGGGCGAGCTCAACCCTGGTCGCCCCTCTCCTGGAGCCGGGACCTCCCGGTCCCCGGTCAACGGGGTCACCGCACCAGTGCAGCAGTCAGATGATCGAAAAAGACGTCGTAGAGCGGATGGTTGCGCAGGGTGGTTTCGGTCCCCTGCCCCGCCCCTTTGGTGAAATCATCCTCAACGACTTCGGTGAAAAGCACCGCAACCGTGGTGCTGCGGTCGGAATTGCCAGTCAGACGCACCTTGAGCGTGCGCTGGCGCGTGCTGCGCAGCGTATCGTCGTTGGCCAACCCGCTCAGACCCTCGATCACTCCTTGGGCGGCACCGGCGCGCGTGATGCGGAAACCGAGGGCCTGCGCAGTGGCTTGCGCGGCATCGAAAATCTCCCGCGACTCGCCGGTGAACGTGCGCGTCTGGTAGGTTGGGCCGGAGAATTTCTCCCGCACGCCCGACATGAAGTCGTTGCGTGTGGACTCGCAGCCAGCGAGCGCCAGGCAACCCAGCGCGATGCTCATGCGCAGAACCGACTTCACACGAAAACGGTTCACGCCGGTTGTTGCTGCGAGATGCAATGCAGCGTGCCCAGTCCCCAGATCAGCTCATAGCAGTCGATCGGGATGATTTCGCGGCCCGGGAAACACGACGCGATGATCGCGTTGGCTTCAGCATCGCGTTTCTTTTGGCGGAAATTCGGCACGAGCACCGCGCCGTTGATGATGAGAAAATTCGCGTAGCTGGCCGGCACCTGCTGGCCCTGAAACGCGAACGGCTTAGGCATCGGGAGCTCGACGATGTCGAACTTTTTGCCCTTCGGCGTGCGGAACGCCTTCAGGCGCTCCAGATTTTCCGCGAGGATCTTGTGGTTCGGATCGCGCTTGTTCGACTCGACCACGGTGATGAAACCGTCGGGTTTGTAGAAACGCGTGATGTCGTCGATGTGGCCGTCGGTATCATCGCCGATGATGCCGTCGCCCACCCACAGCACCTGCGTGATGCCGAGGTAGTCTTTCAAGTTCTGTTCGATCTGCTCGCGCGTGAGGTGCGGGTTGCGGTTTTTATTGAGCAGGCATTGCTCGCTGGTGAGGAGCAGGCCTTCGCCGTTCACCTCAATGGAGCCGCCCTCGAGGACCATGTCGTTCTCGAAGCGACGCAGTTTGAGTTTTTTGGCGACGAGCGGAGGGATGGTGTTGTCGAGGTCGTAGGGCGGGTATTTGCCGCCCCACGCGGTGTGCACCCAGTCGGTCACGGCGAGTTCGCCGGTCTTCGGGTTTTTGACGAAGATCGGACCGTGGTCGCGGCACCACGCGTCGTTGGTCGGGTGATCGTAGAGTGTGACCTTGGAAAGATCGGCGCCGGCCTTGGTGATGAGGGACCACGCGCGTTTCTGGAGTGGCGCGGCGATGTTGATGCGCACCTCTTGGAAGCGGCTGATCTGAGCGACAATCCCGGCGAAAACGTAGGGGATCGGACGAAACATACCCGGCCACGAGGCGCGCTTGTGCGGCCACGACAGCCAGATGGCGGTCTGCGGCGCCCACTCGGCGGGCATGCGGAAGCCGAGCGAAGCGGGCGTCTCCTTCAATTTTTTGGAGGCCATGCTCAGTCGATGAAACGCTTCGTGAGATTCTCGTAGGCGTCGATGCGGCGGTCGCGCAGGAACGGCCAGTGCGTGCGGGTCACATCGACTTTGCCCAGCTCGACCGGGACGATGAGCACCTCTTCCTTATCAACGCTGGCCTTGGCGAGAATTTGTCCGCTCGTGCCGGCGACAAAGGTCTGGCCCCAAAATTCGAGGCCGTCGCCGCCCACGCCGTCGATGATCTCGTGGCCGACGCGATTGATCGCGGCGACGTAGCATCCGTTGGCCACTGCGTGCGAACGCTGGATGGTTTCCCACGCACCGTGCTGGTTGACGCCGTATTCAGCCTTCTCCTTCGGATGCCAGCCGATCGCCGTCGGGTAGAATAGGATTTCCGCGCCCTGCATAGCGGTGAGGCGGGCTGCCTCCGGATACCATTGGTCCCAGCAGATCAGCACGCCGATCTTGCCGAACTTGGTGTCCCACGCCTTGAAGCCGGTGTCGCCGGGCGTGAAGTAGAACTTCTCGTAGAAAAGCGGATCATCCGGAATGTGCATCTTCCGGTAGATGCCCAGCAGCTTGCCGTCGGCGTCGATGATCGCGGCGGTGTTGTGGTAAAGACCGGACGCGCGCTTCTCGAAGAGCGAGGCGATGATCACGACGCCGTGCTTCTTCGCCGCCTTCTGGAAGGCGAGCGTCGAAGGTCCGGGGATGGGCTCGGCGAGATCAAAGAACCGGTGCTCCTCGCTCTGGCAGAAATACTGCGAGGTCACCATCTCCTGCGTGCAGATGATCTGCGCGCCCTTTTTCGCCGCCTGGTCGACGAGCGAGAGGGTTTTCTTGAGATTGGCCTTCGGATCGGCCGAGCAGGCGTGCTGCAGGAGGCCGAGCGTGACGGTCTTGGGCTTGGGCATGGACGGGAGAGAACGCGGCTGCGTTTTAGTAAACGACCTTGTTGAGCGGGTATTCGACGATGCCTTCGGCACCGAGCTCCTTGAGCTGCGGGATGATTTCGCGCACGACGCTCTCGTCGATGATCGTCTCGACGGCGATCCAGTCGGGCGAGCTGAGCGGGGAGATCGTCGGGTTGCGCAGGGCGGGCAGCGCCTTGATGAGCGCCTCGAGCGAGGCCTTCGGGAGATTGAGCTTCAGGCCGACCTTGCTGCCGGCCTCGAGCGCGCCGCGGAGGAGCAGCGCAATGGTCTCGATCTTCTTGCGCTTGGCGGGATTCGCCCAGCTGGCCTTGTTGGCGATCAGCTTGGTGTTGGTGTAGAGAAGCGTGTCAACGATGCGGAGCTTGTTGGCGCGCAGCGACGAGCCGGTCTCGGTGATGTCCACGATGGCATCGACCAAATCGGGAACTTTTACCTCGGTGGCGCCCCAAGAGAACTCGACCTCGGCGTTGATCCCCTTCTCGGCGAAGTAACGCTTGGTGGTGTTCATCAGCTCGGTGGCGACGCGCTTGCCGGCAAGATCGGCGGCGGTCTTCACCGGGGAAGACTCGGGCACGCAGAGGACCCAGCGGGATTTGAGCGTGGACGCGCGGCTGTAAACCAGATCACACACCTCGACGACATCGGAGTTGTTTTCCTGAACCCAGTCGTAGCCGGTCAGGCCGCAATCGAAGAACCCATGTTCGACGTAGCGGCTCACTTCCTGCGCGCGCACGAAGCGGCCGTCGAGCTCCGGGTCGTCGATCGACGGCTTGTAGGAGCGCGAACTCGTGGTGATCTTCCAGCCCGCCTTGGCGAACAGGTTCTTGGTGGATTCCTCTAGGCTGCCCTTGGGCAACCCGAGCATGAGCAGGGGAGCGTTTGCAGACACGCGGCCAAGGGACACGCCACGGAAACACCCTTCAAGTTTATTCGCCGACGCCTCAGACTCTTTGACAGATGGAGTCGTTTTTTTGACAAGACCGCCCTAATTGTAAAAACCGGCCTTGCCAGCTGACGGATACACCCTACTTCTTCCCTGAACCAATCCCTATGCGCGCCGAACCGAAACCCCTCATCCTAGTCATCGAAGACGAAGAGGAGCTGGCAAAATTGATCTGCCTGCATTTGGAAGAGGCCGGCATGCAGACTCAGGTTTACAACCGCTGCGCCCTCGCCCTGCGGTTCCTGAAAAAGAACTTCGCCAACCTGCTGCTGCTGGACGTGAACCTCCCCGACCAGTCCGGCTTTGCCCTTCTGGAGGAGCTCAAGTCCAACGACATCCACGTCCCTACGATTTTCCTGACCGGCAACGCGCTGGAAGTGAACAAGGTCCGCGGCTTCGAGTTGGGCGGCGACGATTACATCACCAAGCCGTTCGGCTTCCCCGAACTGGTCGCCCGTATCCGCGCCGTGCTGCGCCGCGCCGAGTCCAACAGCGATCTCAATCTCACCAAGAACGTCCGCGTGGTCGACGAACCGTTCGAGTTCTGCGGCGCGCAGATCGTGCCCGTCCGCCTGGAAATCGAGTTCCCCGACGGCAAATCAGAAAAGATCGGCCGCAAGGAACTGGGCATCCTCGCCTACATTCACAACAACCGCGGGGCTGTCATCACCCGCAAGGCCCTCATTCACTCCGTCTGGGGCATCCACGCCGACGTGAAGAGCCGCTCGCTCGACCAATATATCGTCAAGGTTCGCGAGCTTTTTAAACGCAACGGGCTCACCCTCGATTCGTTCCGCACCGTGCACGGCGTCGGCTACATCCTCGGCCCCGAGGAAGACGCCAAGTAAACCCTACGGTTTACCGGCGGTTCCGCCCACTCGCTCCGACAACGCCCGCGCCCTCGCCTGTCCCTCGGGACCGGAGCGCTCCAACAGCGCGACCAACGCGCGGATCAACGGCTCGCGATCACGCTCCGGCGCCCGCGAAATGCCGGCTTGGAAAAAGCCGGCCGCCTCCGCGACCCGACCGGACTCCAACATCAACCGCCCCTCCAACAACCAAGGCGCGGGACGCGATGCATCCTCCGTCAGCGATGCCATAAAACTCGTCTCGGCGAGCGCCGCGTCCCCCTTTGCCAGTTGATACAAGCCGATGCGCTCATGAGCAACCGCGGCGGGCGTCGAAAAATCCACCGCGAACAACGCGACCTTGAATCCCAACGGCGCGAGCGGCGCAGGCACGTGGTAGTCGATCGGCCTCAGCCACACCGGAACCCGATGCCCGTAAAGCAACCGGCGTCCGAACCCCTCGCGGCCCCCGGCCGGTTCACGACTGCCCGTCAGGGCATAATGATATTCCGGCAAAAAATCGTGGCTCGAAACCAGGGCCACGTGAGTCACCCCGCGCAGATGAATGCGCGCCGCAACCTCGGCTTCATCGCCAGAGTCCAGCATCTCCGCCGCCGCCAGCAATCCGTCACGGTTCTCCCAATACAACGTGCCGACCGTGCGAAACTGTCCGTAATACCCCGTCCCCACGGACGCATTCGGATCCGTGAGCACAATCGAATCCCGGGAGGCGCCGGCCTTGCGCAACGCCCCCGCAATGTCGCGATACAGCAACTGCTCGGTCTCGCCCATCTGCACGTCGTGCAACCGCTCCACTTTCAGACGCTCGCAAGCCAGCGTCCACGGCCCAGGCCCAAACCACAACACACCCGCAATCGCGAACACGGTGATGCGCGCCCGTTCACTCCAGCGCATCGCGAGTCCCGTCAGCAAAACCACCGCCAAGACAATTTGCGGAGCGCTCGCCGTCAACAGCCAGCGGTTCTGAACGCACGCCAATGCCGTGGAACCCAGCACCACCACGCCCGCCATCACGCCGGCGACTCGCTGATCCGCGCCCGGCTTGCGCATCCACCAGACGACCGCCAGCGGCGCAACGCCCGCGACGATGAAAAGTTCATCGGCATAAGGACGCCAGCCGGCGCGCGCCACCGCCGTCCACAGCGGTTCAAATTCATGGATCGAATGATGAATGCGCCCCAAAAACGGATCCAATGGTGCGAACACCGCCGTGCCACGCACGCCCACGACCACCGGTGCGGCGACCACGAGCGTCCCCCACCCGGCCAGTCGCGCCACCAGCCAGCGCACGGACTTGCGCTCCATCCGCCAGACCATGACGGCCGCGATCGCTTCTCCCGCCCCCCACCACGCCAGGCTGTAAAGCGGATGATTCGCCTCCAGCCGCAGTCCCAGCCGGTCGGGGGCGTTTTCCAACAAATAAAAAACCACGCTCACCGCCGCGCCCACGCGCCCCCAGCGCCGCCACGCCGCCGGCACCCCCACGAGTCCGTCCGCCTGCAACCGAGCTCCGCACATCGCAACCGCCAGCACGCCTGCGCCCGTCAACGCGATCGTCACTACCAAGGACGCCGCGCTCACCCACAATCCCAGCGCCCCGCACACGGCCGAGATTGTCGCCGCGCGCAGCACCGCCGCCTCGGATGACGGCAGCAGCGGAAAAGCCTCCGACGCATCCTTGCGCCTCCAGCCACCGCCTGCCATCAGCGCCCCCAAGACCACGCCCAAGACCGCCGCGTTGATGAGTCCGTGGTGATCACAATACGCCGGATAAAACCCTTCGTAAAATCCCCGGTGTCCCGCCAGCGCCACCGCGGCCAACGCTCCCGCCGCCCCGCCCAGACGTCGCCAGATCCATGCGGATGCCAGCGTCATCACGATCAGAAACGGCGGCAGATTCGCCCACAACGAGGCACCTTCGATCGCCCGGGCCAGCGGTTCGCCGGTAACCGCCATCCGCACCCGCCCGCACGCTTCCAGCCAAAGCGCCCAGCCCGAGTTCCAATAGATCGCACGCCCTTCGGGGGCATTGTCGGTATCGGTCGACCGCAACCGCCACCGGCCACCCTCCGCCAATGCGAGCGAATGCCGAATCCACGTCTGGCCGTCGGGCGCGATGGCCTGCGGAACGCGGCGCATCGGAGTCTCCACCTCATCCGTCGCAAAGCGCGTGGCGGTCACCCGGTCAAGATACCGGCCCACCGACGCGGCGTGCCACGTCACAAATCCCGTCGCGAGCAACCAGCCGCACAACCACGTCGCCAAGCTCGCGCTGAAGCGGCGACGAGTCGCCGCTGACGTCTGGCCTTGGGCGAAGGAGTTCATGCGGACAAAAGGAAACGGGCGCCGTTAAAACAAAAACTCCGGCTGGCCGTAGCGGTTGCGCGCCTCGTTGAGGCTCGATTTCATATCAAACGACTCCAGCAGGGAAAACAGCGCCGCCGCGTCGTTTTTGGGTTTGATGGCGTCCACCGTGGGCAGCGCGAGGTTCAACGTGGTGAGCTTCAAGTTGCGCCTCAGATCTTCGGCGCGGTCGCGCACCGCCTCGCGAAAACGCTCGGGCGTGAGCTCCGCCGCATGGGCGATCACACCCTCGATGTCGTGGTATTGCTGCAACCACTTCACCGCGGTTTTCGGTCCCACGCCAGAAATACCGGGGATGTTGTCCGAGCTGTCGCCGACGAGCGCGAGATAGTCGGCGATCTGCGCGGGAGGCACGCCGAACTTTTCGATCACGCCGGCCACGTCGCGAAAGCGCCAGCCGAGCTTCGGATTGGCGGAGGGTGGAGGCAGGAGAATCTTGATCCGATCACTCACGATTTGGGCGAAATCCTTGTCCGAGCTCACGATCAGCACGTCGTGTCCCTGCCGTGCCAAGGCAACCGCCTGCGACGCCAGCACATCGTCACTTTCGACTCCGTGCCGCTCGATGCCCACGTAGCCCATGGCACGCGTAAGCGCCTTGATCGGCTCTATCTGCCGGCTTAGCGCCTCGGGCATTTCCTCACGCTGCGCCTTGTATTCTGGCAGCAGGGCCTGGCGCTCATGCGAACCGTCCAAATCGAAAAACACCAGCGTGCCCTCAGGCTTCTCCTGATCCTCCAATTTCCAGAGCGACTTCACCCAGCCATGCAGAGCGTTCGTCGGAAAGCCATCGGCACGCGTGAGCTCGGGAACCGCGTGAAAGCAGCGGTAGGCCAGATTAAAGCCGTCGATAAGGAGCCATTTTGCCATGGGGAAAACCAAGGGACACGCCTTCGTTCATGGCAAAGGCAAAGCCGCAAAAAAACGCCGCCACCCATGAAGGTGACGGCGTGAATCAAAACAGGTCGACGAACAGGGAGCTTACTTGCCGACGCGAACACGCGACTCGGCGCTGCCCGGGGTCACGATGGTCGGATTCTGGAAGCTCGAGGCAGGTGCCACGCTCTTCAGCTGCTGCTTCTTGGGCGAGCCGCCAGGGCTGACCAAGTTGGCCGTCACAAAAATCAGCAGGTTGCGCTTGGTGGAAGATTCGCCCTTGGAGCGGAACGCACGACCGATGAAAGGAATGTCGCCGAGAATCGGAACCTTGTCATTGGTCTTCCTGACCTCCTCGCGGGTCAAACCGCCGAGCACGAGAGTCGCGCCATCCCACACGGTGACCTTGGTCGTCACTTCGCGAGTGGAGAAGATCGGCTGATAGAAGCCGGATGGCAAGGTGACCGTGGTGCTGCTCAAGCCGGAGCTGGTAAGCGCCACGCTTTGACCGCCGAACTCAACGAAGCCGTCGAACTCGGTCACCTTTGGATTCAGATCCAAGCTGATGCTGTAATCATCCTCTTCAACTGTCGGAGTGACCTTGAGTTCAACACCCACATTGCGGACGGTAAACTCTTGAGGAGTACCGGCCGTGATACTGATGGCGGAACCACCCGTGTTACCGGAGCTGACGGTGCTTTGCGTCTCGCCGTAGCTCTGCGGATAACGCAGCTCCTGGGCGACCACGATGTTGGCCGGATTACCGGACAGCACGGTCACCTTCGGGGAACTCAGCAAATCGGTGCCCGACTTCTGGGAGAGCGCACGGATGGTGGCGGAAACATCGAACTCGCCAATCACGCCGGTGATCAGCGCCAGATCGTTCTGCTGTGTGCTGACAAAACTGCCGCTGGAGGTGATCGTCTTGCCGATATTGGCCGCACCAGGCAGCACCGCGGGATTGTTAGCGATGGTGGTGCTAACCGTTCCATCGGTCACGATCTGACCAGTGGAAGAGCCGGCGGTGGAGTTGGAGAAGACGGAGGCCAGCGAGCGATTCGCCGTCTGATACGTGCCGTGTGAATCACTGACACTCCAATTGACGCCGAGCTCCTCGAGCGCGCCTTCCTGGACATCCATGAACTTCGCCTCGATCTCCACCTGGCGAACGTCGTTGTAGCGATTCAGGATATTGCGGATGCGCTCGATGTTGCGAGCGCTCTGGTTCACGATGATCGCGGAACCGTCGTAAACGAGACTGGAGCCGGGCGTGGTGCTGAACTTGACACCGGCCTGCTCCAAGAAGGACTGGAGCGCGGCGGACTCGCCGCCGGTTGCGCCGCCACCACCACCGGTTGCCGCAGGTGCGGCGGCCGGAGCGAACGGATCGGCGGCCGCAGCGGGCGCAGCGGAAGCCGCGCCGATGCCGGTCATACGGATCACCGTGGCGCGGGTCACCGGGAAGAAGGCGTTTTCGAGGGTGGAGGTTTCGCCGCCCGGACGAACGACGATGGTGTCGGCCTGGACCTCATATTGATAACCGGTCGAATCGGTGATCAGGTCGAGGATGCGCTTGAGGGAGAGATTGCGCAGCGTGATGCTGACGCTGGGATTCTTATTGCTCGGATCGAGCAACACGATGTTAACACCCTTCGTGCCTTCGCTCTTGTCGTATTCCTCGGACACGGCGGAAAGCGTGCTAACCACCTTGCTGAGTTCGACGCCTTGGAAGTTGACGCTGGGGATCTGGATGGCGGCCAGCTTCTGGGCAAGGGGAAGGGGTTTGCCACCTCCATCAGTAATCACCGTGCGATCAATATACACGGCGGGACGCTGCCATGAGTTGCTGACCTCCTCGACCATTTGGGCGCGAGTCTTCAAGCGGTTGAGTTCGCCCATCTTGGCCTTTTCGTTGGCGATGCGAGCCAAGTAAGACTTGGCCACGGGATTGCTGGCATCGATCGATTCGACGATGCGGAAGGTTTCTTGAGCGCCGTCCGAATCACCGGCGAGATACTGGCTGCGGCCCTTGGCGACCAGCTTGGCGATTTCCTTCTGATCCTTGATGAAGCCGGGGTTCAACTTCTCGATCGGCTGCATCGGAGGATTCAGCTCAACGCTGTCGATCTTGCGCTCCAGCTTCTCGGCCTTCTTCGGGTTGCTGGAGGACTGCGCGTAGGCCTCGAGCGCCGTGCGCGCGCCGGCGGTGTCGCCCTGCTTCAGGGCATACTGGGCCTTCTCCAAGAGCAGGCCGTTCTTCTCGGCCTGGAGATCGGAGATGACCTCGGTCGTGGCCGGATTGGCGGGGAGCGAGTTGATCGCACCGTCGAGCACCACCGCGGCGTCGTCATAGCGACCGTCCTTCGCGAGATTACGGGCCTCAGCACGCTTGGTCCGGGCGGCGCTGATCAATCCCTTGATGCGAAGATCCTCCTGCTTGGCGAGGGCGTCGGCCTGCGAGTGCGCAGTCTCTTCAGGCGTCATGACGGCCGCGGTGGCTTTGGCGGAAGCTTCATCGTTCTTCGGCGGGAAGCTGACCGCAACCGGCTCGGAGCTCGGAGCGGCTGGAGCGGTCTCGGCGACGGCGGGCGCACCCGAGGCACGGGCGGCGATCGACGCATTCACGCCGGCGAGCAGGCGCTGAACGGTGGCATCGTTAGGGGCAAGAGCGAGCAGCTCTTCCAGATTTTTCTTGGCGGTATCCAAGTCGCCATTGTCACGGGCGCGAAGAGCTTCGGCCATCAGACGGATTTTGGTCTCCGTCTGGCCTTGCGCGAAGGCATGGCCTGCCGGCACGACCAGCGACAGAAGCGCGGGGGCGGCCAATGTGACAAGGAGGGATTTGGGGAGCTTGGGCTTTTTCATTGAGGAGGTGCTCTGCAGATCTGGGTAGGAAACTAAGGTATAGGGAAAGTTTAGAAGGCGAGATAACTCACGAACCGAAGGGGAACGGGGTGGCGGGGGCAGGCGTCGGCGGATGCTCGGAAGCAGCCGGGGAAGCAGGCACTGCGTCAACAGGAAGGCCCGGCGTCAAGGTCTTCGTGCGCGGAGACTTCATCGTCGGCGATGTTTTGGTGATCTCGGCCGACGGGGGCTCGACGGTCACATTGATCACCGTATAGGTCGCATCACCGGCGGTGAACGTGCCACCGGCCTTCTGCTCGACCGTCGCCCCCGCGTCGCCGACTTTCAGCACGGCAAAGGGGGTGCCCTTGATCAGGCGTTTTTTATTGGTGAGCGTGGTCTCCTCGCCGGTCTTCGTGTCCACCACGACGGCGGTCGCCACGGTGTCATAGACCGGCATGCTCTCCTTGGTAATGATCTTGTTGCGCTTCACCTCGAAGCTCTTGATGGCCAGACCGAGCTTGGGGAACACCTTGCCGGTGCGACCCACGCCGGTTTCACCCGACACCGTGTCTTCAAACGTGCCGCGGTAGTCGCCCTCGCCTCCGACGTAACCGACGAGTTGGAGCCGGAATGCATCCTGTTTGACGGAGATGAGCGAAACACCGAAGGGCGCCTCAGGCTCAGGAATTGTCACCGTGACAGGCGGAGTGACGCTGAATTGTTTGGTCGCCTCGTTATAGTAGATCTCCGGCGGGGTAAACACGTCGTAGATCCAGTCGGCGCCACGCGTCTGCGACGGAGCCACCGGCCACGTCTTCGTGCTCACGGTGGGTGCATCGATGCCCGCCGGCGCATAAGCCGACTGGGGCGCGTTGGCGGAGGCGGCGTTGCGCAGGGCTTCCAGCTTGGAATTTTGCAGCAGCGTCCAACCTGCGGAGGCGAGCAAAAGCAGCAAGGCTGCGCCGCACAGGATTTTATCTTGGGATTTGGCGGCCATATCAGTTGGTCGGGGTGGCTTCGGTCTTAGGGGCTTCGACGAGGTCGATCAACTCGACCGTAACCGTAAATTTGGAGAGGACTTTTTCGACGAGCGGCTTGGGTTTGGCCGGCTCCGCGCCGACTTCGGGAGTAGCCGAGCCAAAGATGTTACTGAGCGAATTCCCGGAGGAGGCGGCGGTCGAACCACTGCTCTTGGTCATCGGCTCAACTTCGACACCGCGAACCACCAAGGGCAGCTCGAAGGTCGCCAGCTTGTTCAAAAGCGAACGCAGCGACTCCGTTTCGCCGACAAATGTAAGACGGAAAGCCGTGGCATCGACAAAGCCGGGCACACGCGCCGAGATGCGCGGATCGATCTGGAAGAGATCGGGGGACGGGGTTTGGGAACCCGCAGCCGAGGCGGCGGCCCCGCCCTGGCCCGAAGCCTGCGCGGCGATATCCGCCTTCGTAAGCGGACGCTCGCGCTGCAACGAGATGAGCTCGACCGGGTGAGCGGCGATCAAGGCGTCCAACAGGTATTCCGAGATCTGGCGTTGGCGGAAGACCTGCGGGATCAACTCGCGATCAGGACCGGCGCTGGCGTAGGCGGTAAATCCAAAGCGCTCGTCGGCATTGATCTTGATGCCGGCGGCCTGGGTCTTTTCGCGCATCTTTTCCACAAAGGTGGCGATGTTGAAAAACGCGTCCGTGGGCTCGGCCGGAACCGTGGCGGAGCGCAGATGCTCGGCGGTCGGACCGCGCCCCTTGAGCTCCTCGCGCATGTTGGCGAGGGCAAGTTCGGTGCGGTGCAAATCCGCCTCGACGGCCGCCTTGCTTTCGGTGCTGGGGACCGGCTTGGTCGTCAGCAACGAATTGAGCTCCGTGCGTTTCTGCGCAAGCGTCGCGGCGCTTTTCCGCGCGGCGGTGCTGCGATCGTAGATCCCCCAACCCGCGCCGGCGGCCGAAAGGCCCAGCGCGATGATGATGGAATAAAAAACAGAGTGTGACTTGAAACTGGCCATGGGGCGTGGGTCAGAGCGGTTTCTTGGGATTGACAACCAGAATGAAGTCAAAGCTCAGAATGCCAGGCTGGTTGGGGTTGAAAGTTTCCTTCTCGACGGAGGAGATGAATTGGGAGCCAGCAAAACTCTTGAGCAGAGACTTCACCCGCTCAAAGGAGTCCTGGCTGACGCGCGACGTCGGATTGTTTTTATCCAGCAGACGTCCGCTCAGGTTAAGGCGAAGGACCGGAGCCACAGCGGCGGTCTCCTCGGGATTCGCGGCAGCGGGGCCGCCTCCGAACATTCCGCCCGCGGCGGCCGGAGCAGAGGCCTCGGTCGGAGTCGGACGCAGCACCTGGAGCTTCTCCAGCCAGACGTCCTCGACCTTGACCAGACGTTCCTGAAGGTCGGTGAAGAAATTGATCCAATTCGACTTGGATTCAACCAGGCTCTGGATGGCGGTGATCTCCTTCTTGATCTCCTCGATACGCTGGAGATTGGCGCTGTCGGCCGCCTTGAGGGCGCGCAAGGGTTGCATGCGCGCTTCCAATAAGCGGGACTGCTCGGCGGCGATAACCGCACGCTGGTTGAAGTGATAAACCGGAAGCGCCAAAGCCAACACCAGCAGCGCGGCGGCGCCGATGTAAAGAGGCTGCTGTTTGCGAAAAGCGATCGATTCGCCGATGACCGGAGGCAAAAGCGAGAAGGGTCGCTCACCGGCGGGAGAGCCGACGGCCAAACCGACGAGATCCGCCAGCACGGCGACGTAATCGCGCGCCAAGGAGGCCGAAGGGGACACATCGACGTTGCGCAACGGGTCAAACGACTCCACGCGGATCTTGAGCTTTTCCGCCAGCGAGGCGACGAGGCCCGGCACCAACGAACCGCCGCCGGTGATGTAAATGGACGAAGGCTGCTCGGCGCCGTTCTGACGACGGTAGTTCACCGTGGAGCGGGTGATCTCCATATGCAGGCGGCCGATGAAGGACTGCGCCGCGTTGATCACCGTCAGGCGCGCGGGCGAGGTCTCGGGGAGATCGCTCGTGCCGCCAAGGACCTGGAGCTTGAGGCTCTCCGCATGGGAGAACTCCTGCTTGAGCTCGTCGGCGATCGACTGGGTGACGCTGTTGCCGGCCAGCGCGATCGTGCGGATGAAAAACCGGCCGTTGTCGATGAAGAGCAGATTGGTCGAACGGGCGCCGATGTTGACGATCAGCGTGGAGCCGGTGACCTCAGGGTAGTTGTATTTGAACGCCCGGTAGAGCGCGAGGGTCGCGGGGGCGACCGCCACCGGCGAGACGCCCGCGGCGCGCACCGAGTGGCAAAGGGCCTCGGCCACGTCGAGCTTCACCGCGGCGAGCATGACCTCGAGGTCCAGGCCGTCGTCGTTGATGGCCAGGTAATCCCAGACCACCTCGGACAGAGGATACGGGATGTTTTGCTGGGCCTCGAATTGAAGGACCTTGTCGCGCTTGGACTTTTCAATCGCGGGAGTCTTGACGAATTTCGTCAACGTATGATGTCCGGGGACGGACAGCACGGCCGAACCGGAGGCGCCCGCGCGTTTGGCGGCGGCGGCCAGCGATTGGGCGATCAATTCGCTCCACTGGGCCTCGAGGGCGGTGTCGGGATTGAACGATTCCAGGGCAAACTGCTCGAGCACGAGCCGGCCGTTTTTGGCGGAAGCAAATACGCCGCAAGCAACGTGGCCGGCACCGCTGTCAACAGCGAGAACACGGGGGGATGACATAGGGGAAGAGAAAGTCGATTTCAGATGTGCTATACCGCAGCAAGCAGAATCTCCGCTTGAGCGTATCAACGCGTGCTCTCAACGCGGATGAATGAAGGAGCCGGCGGAGAACCGGAGAACGCGAAGGGCGTGAGATATTGCGGCAGCATGATGCCGTCATTGGCGCCGGCCTCGCCGGCGACCTTGGAGCGGAAGCTTTCCACAAACTCGAGCTTGGTGAACGAAGCCACCGGGAAGTGATATTTGGTCAGCGGCAGCGCCTTGCCGTCCACGAAAAGCTCCACGAGGTAGAACTTCTGATCCCCGTTGATTTGATCGCGCTTCACGATTTCGGGCGGGAGATAAAAGCGGAACACCGTCTTGCCGCCCGTCGTCTCGATCGCGACCGCCTCGGCGGAGGCGCGATAGAAAGTATCAGGGGTCTTGGCGCCGGCCGGAGCCTTCACGCTGGTGATGCCGAGGTTGAGCGTGACCTTCACGCGATTGATGAACTGCTTGTTGTCCGCGCCCGCGCCGGGGCGCGCCTGGATCTCGACCTCGGTCTCATACCACGCTCCGGAGCCCGCGTGAACCGAGTTGAACTTGACGCCCGCGACCTCGACCGGAGGCGGAGTGGCGGTCTGGGCAAAAGAAGGCGTGAGGGCCGCTAAGGCCACCACACCCACACACAACAGTGCACGACATGTAAGGGGTTTCATGCTTGGGGGATTCGACAAAACATTGAGCATCACCCCACGCCCGTCACGCTCAAATTCCAACCGGCGCATAATATTTTTCGATACAGTAAGATTTTGCACCCCATGAGCACATCTCTCGCCCACAAAATCGCGGTTCTTGTATTCATTAAAAACGACAAAGGAGACCACTTGCTCCTCCTGCGCGCCAAGCCGCCCAACCTCGGCGCATGGAGCCCGATCGGAGGAAAACTTGAAACCTCCATCGGGGAATCCCCGTTCGAGTGCGCGGCCCGCGAAACCCTGGAGGAAACCGGCCACGCCATCGCCCCGTCCGACCTCCACCTCTTCGCCATGATCTCCGAAAAAGCCTACGAGGGCGAAGCCCACTGGCTGCTGTTTCTCTTCGAATGTCGGCGCCCCATCGCCATGCTGCCGCCGGCCATGGCCGAGGGCCGGTTCGGATTCTTTGCCCGCCCGGACATCGACACCCTCCCTCTCCCCGAAACCGATCGCACCGCGCTCTGGCCCATCTATGATCGGCATCACGGTCACTTTGTGGCGCTGCGGGCCGACTGCCACCCCTCGCAGCCACTGCAAATCATCATCGAGCAAATCACAGCCGCACCGCACGATTGAGCGCCATCCGCTTAAACAACTCTTGATTTCTTAACGGGCTCACAAAGACTCCTTCTTTTAACACTCAACACGACTCCACCTGTGAGCAAAAAAGCAGTCCCCACCGCCGACCAGAAAGACGAATCCAAGGTCGCTTGCGCCGGCCAATCCGCCCAGGCCCCGATCAACGCCCAGCTTTCCAAAGAGGGTAAGATCGAGCTCCTCCGCAAGATGGTGCGCATCCGCCGCTTCGAGGAACGCTCGCTGCGCTCCTACCAGGCCAAAAAGATCGGTGGGTTCCTCCACCTCTACATCGGCCAGGAAGCCGTCGCCGTCGGCTGCTGCTCCCTCATGGGCGCCAACGACCACGTGATCACGGCCTACCGCGACCATGGCCACGCCATGGCGGTCGGTATGGACACGAAGCCCCTCATGGCCGAGCTTTACGGCAAGATCACCGGTTGCTCCAAGGGCAAGGGCGGCTCCATGCACTACTTCGCCCCCTCCCTTAACTACTGGGGCGGCCACGGTATCGTCGGCGGCCAGATTCCCCTCGGCGCCGGTCTCGCCTACGCCCTCAAATATAAGAAGCTCAAGGGTGCCGCGATGGCGTTCATGGGCGACGGTGCCGTCAATCAGGGAGCCGTGCACGAGGCCTACAACCTCGCGGCCCTCTGGAACCTTCCCGTCATTTTCGTCGTCGAGAACAACGGCTACTCCATGGGCACCTCGCAGGAGCGTTCCTCCGCCGGTCCCGGTCTCGCGCAGCGCGCCGAGGCCTACGGCATGAACTGGGGCACTTGCTTCGGTCATGACGTTTACGAGGTCCGCGCCACCATGGACAAGTTCCTCACCCTCGCCCGCGAGAAGAACCAGCCCGCTGTTGTCGAGATCGACACCTACCGCTACCGCGGCCACTCCGTCGCCGATCCCGACAAGACCTACCGCACCCGCGAGGAGATCGAGGAATACCGCCGCACCAAGGACCCGATCCAGCTCTACCAGACCACCCTCCTCGCCGAAGGCGTGGTGACCGAGGCGATCATCGAGCAGATCGACAACGAGGCCAAGGCCGAGGCCGACCTCGCCGCCGACTTTGCCGAAGCCAGCCCCTTCCCCACTCCGGACGACATCCAGAAGGACGTCTATTGGGAGGCCGACAACGCCGACAAGCGCACCTCCAAGGGCCGCCTGTTCTTCGATTAACACCGGCCCGGGCCTCTCAACTCTCAACACTCAGCTCTCAACTTCACACACATGGCCGTTCTTACTTACCGCGAAGCCATCCGCGCCGCCCTCGCCGAGGAACTCACCCGCGACGAAAACGTCGTTCTCATGGGCGAGGAAGTCGCCCAGTTCCACGGAGCCTACAAGGTCTCCGAGGGTCTCCTCGAAAAATTCGGTCCCGACCGCATCGTCGACACGCCCATCTCCGAAGCCGGTTTCATCGGCATGGGCGTGGGTGCCTCCATGCTCGGCATCCGTCCCGTGATGGAGCTCATGTTCTGGTCCTTCTACTCCGTCGCCTTCGACCAGATCCTCAACAACGCCGCCAACGTCCGCTATATGTCCGGCGGTCTGATCAACTGCCCCATCGTCATCCGCGGCCCGGCCAACGGCGGCACCAACGTCGGTGCCACCCACTCCCACACCCCGGAAAACGTCCTCGCCAACCACCCCGGCATCAAGGTCGTCGTCCCCGCCACCGCGCGCGACGCCAAGGGTCTGCTCAAGTCCGCCATTCGCGACAACGACCCGGTCATGTTCCTTGAGAACACCATCCTCTACGGCGAAAAGGGCGAGGTTCCCGACACCGAGGAACTCATCCCCCTCGGCCTCGCCGACGTGAAGCGCCAGGGCACCGATCTCACCATCGTCACCTACGGCCGCTCCGTCCTCCACTCCCTCGTCGCCGCCGACATCCTCGAAAAGGAGCACGATGTCTCCGTCGAGGTCGTCGATCTGCGCACGATCCGCCCCCTCGACATCGACACCGTGCTCGCCTCGGTGAAGAAGACCCACCGCGTCCTCATCGTCGAGGAGCAGAAGCCCTTCGCCAGTGTCGGTTCGCAGCTCGCCTACATGATCCAGCGCGAAGCCTTCGACGAACTCGACGGACCGATCCACCGCCTCGCCACCATCGACGCGCCCGCCATCTACAGCCCGCCCGTCGAAGTCGAGCAGCTCCCCAACCCCCAGCGCGTCCTCAAAGCCGCCCTCGCCGCCGTCGCCTAAGGCCCGCCGTCGGCGGGCCGGTTGAAGTCGGAAGTTGAAGATTAAGTTCAGCCTCCACTCCTCATCCCGCCCGCCACCCCTTCAACTTAAACTTACATCTTAAACTTTCAGTTCCATGGCCAACATCATCGAAATGCCGAAACTCAGCGACACCATGACGGTGGGCACGCTGGTCAAGTGGCTCAAAAAAGAAGGCGACGCCGTCAAATCCGGCGACATGCTCGCCGAGGTCGAGACCGACAAGGCCACCATGGAGCTCGAGTGCTTCTTCGACGGCACGATCCTCAAGGTGTTCGCCCCCGCCGGTTCGCAGGTCGCCCTCGGCGCCCCGCTCTGCGCCGTCGGCAAGCCCGGTGAAGTCGTCGAGGCTCCCGCCGGCAAACCCGCCACTCCTGCCGCCGCTGCCAAGGATGAGCCCAAGGCCGCCGCCCCTGCTCCCGTCGCCGCCGCACCCGCTCCGGCCCCCGCGCCCGCCGCTTCCCACGCCCCCGCCGCTCCGGCCCGCGCCGAAGGCGAACGCGTCAAGATCTCCCCGCTTGCCAAGAAGCTCGCCGCCGAAAAGGGCGTCGATGCCTCCACGGTGACCGGCTCCGGCCCCGGCGGTCGCATCGTGCGCGCCGACATCGAGGCCGCCGCCAAGGCCCCCAAGCCCGCCGCATCCGCCTCATCGAAGACCTCCGGCCCGTCCGCCTCCTTCGCCGGCGGCACCGTCGGTGCCAAAGGCCCCGTCCAACAGGAACGCGCCGTCCCCGTCTCCACCATGCGCGGCGTCATCGCCAAGCGCCTGCTCGAGTCGAAGACCACCATCCCGCACTTCTATCTCGAAATCGAAATCGACGCCGACCCGCTCCTCGCCCTCCGCGAGCAGCTCAACAAGGGCCTCGAAGCCGCCGGCGTTAAACTCTCCGTCAACGACTTCATCCTCAAGGCCAGCGCCGAGGCCCTGCGTCGCGTTCCCGATGTCAACGCCTCCTGGCACGGCACCGAGATCCGCTACCACGCCGCCGCGAACGTCTCCTTCGCCGTGGCGCTGCCCGACGGCCTCATCACCCCGGTCGTGTTCAACGCCCACGACAAGTCCGTCTTCGAGATCAGCAAGGACGCCAAGAGTCTCGGTAAAAAGGCCAAGGACAAGAAGCTCACGCCCGCCGAGTTCACCGGCGGCACCTTCTGCGTGTCCAATCTCGGCATGATGGGCATCCCGAAGTTCCTCCCGATCATCAACCCGCCCAACGCCGCCATCCTCGGCGTCGGCACGACCGTCACCAAGCCCGTCGTGAAGAACGGCCAGATCGTCGTCGGCCAGACGCTCACGCTGACCCTCTCCGCCGACCACCGCGTGGTGGACGGCGCCGTCGGCGCGCAGTTCCTTGGCGCCCTCAAGGCGGTCTTGGAAAGCCCCGCACTGATGCTCGTCTAACCGCAAATCCGCTCCTCCAAAGCCCGGCCCAATCGGCCGGGCTTTTTTGCGCACCGATGGATTATTCCAGACGTGCAACCCATTCATCCCAACCCCAAGCTCATCCCGTGCCCCCGGCGTTTTCCCGCATCTGGCTGCGAGTCCCCGTCGCTGTTTTGATTTTCATCGCGAGCACGGCCGTGATTCCCCGCTGGTGGTGCGGCCGGGACGGCCACCGCTGGTTCGACGGCGATCCTACGCTCGTCACATCCCTGGCGCGCGAAGTGGCCGCCACGGCCATGCAAGGCGTCACGGAAAAGGACTTCACCAACAACAGCCCGGTTTTCCGCGGCGAATGGCAGTTCGGCACCTACCAGATGACCGCGCTCGGTCTGCTTCAGGTTGTCTCGGCACACCCCGAACTAAGCGCCGAATTCATGCCGGTGATCGAAACGGCGATCGACCGCATGCTGTCGAAGGAGGTTCGTGAGTTTGACACGCAACAATGGCGCGAAGACGCGCTCGCCACACTCGACGGCCCCAACAGTCATGCCGCCTACCTCGGCTACATGAATCTGGTGCTGGGTGTGCATCGCCGGCTCGTGCCCTCGTCGCGTTTTGCCGACATCAATGACCGCATCTCCCGGGCCCTCGCACGCCGCGTGGCCGCAAGCCCGAAGGCGCTGCTGGAAACCTACCCCGGCGAGGCCCTATCCCGTGGACAATGCCAGTGTGGTCGCCTCCCTGATTCTACACGCCCGCAACACCAGAGAAAATCATCAGGCCGTCATTGATCGCAGTCTCGCCCATTTTCTCGGGGACTGGCGCGACGCCGACACCGGACTGTTGCACCAAGCGATGGACGCCCGTGTCGGCAAACCCACCGACCGGGCCCGCGCCAGCGGAACCGCGCTCGGTGCGGTCTTGCTCGCTTACGCGGAGCGGGATGTCAGCCGGCAGTTGTTTCATTCCCTACAATCACGCTGCACCCGATCTTTCATGGGCTTTGGATACATAAATGAATATCCCGACGACGCACACGGCCCGGGAGACGTGGACTCGGGACCGCTTATCTTCAGCATCAGCCCGTCCGGCTGCGCCTTTTCCCTCGCCGCCGCCCGCGCCTTCGATGACCGGGATGCCTTCGTGCGTCTCTATCGCACCGCCCACCTGATGGGCACGCCGGTGGATGTTTCAGGACGCCGCACTTACGTGACCGGCGGACCGCTCGGCAACGCCATCTTGCTCGCGATGCTCACCACCCTGCCCGACCTGCCATGAAAAAGCGCCCGCCGCCCGGCATCCTTCGCATCGTTGTGGAGTTCATCGCCGTCATCCTGCTGCAACTCGCCCTGGCGTATGGGCTGATGCATGTGCGGTTGCTCGATCACCTGTTGTCACCCGGCAAAGACTCCGGCGGCGCCCTCGGTGTCATCACCGCGTTTTTGTTGCTGCGTATGTTTGTGCTGTTGTTTGCGCCCGGATGGCTGCTCGCGCGACTCTGGCTTTGGCGAACCCGCCGCAATCCGGCATGAAAAAGGGAGGAACCCGCGGGTTCCTCCCTTGAAACAGACGCGGCGACCGTCGCCGATCAGCCTTCCGCGCGCTTCTGCGCATCGGCCTCGATGAGGGCCTTCACCCGGTCGAGCTCGGCCTTCACCTGCGCCTTCACCGTGACCAGCTCGGCCGCGGTTTTCACCGGGGCGCTCGCGAACACGTAGAACTTCATCTTCGGCTCCGTGCCGCTGCCGCGCGCCGCGAAGCTGTAGCCGTTGCTCAGCGTCACGATGTAGAGGTCCTGCTTCGGAATCGCCTCGCCGTCGGCGTCCTTGAACACCGTGACGCCAAAATCCTGGAACTGCGTCACCGTCAGATCGCCGAACGCCTTGGGCGGAGCCGAGCGATAGGTCTCAAGGATGCGCTTGATCTTCGCCGCGCCGCTCGCGCCTTCGTAGTAAATGTTCACCACGCCTTCGAGGTAGAAGCCGTATTTCAGGTAAACCTCGTCGAGGTATTCGATCACGGTCTTGCCCTGCGCCTTCACCGCCGCGCACAGCTCGGCGAACATGAGGCAGGCGGCGTTGCCGTCTTTGTCGCGCACGTAGTCGTTGGGCAGGTAACCGTAGCTCTCCTCGCAACCGAACGCATAGAACGTGCTGTGCTGCTGGAGCAGCTTGGCGCGCGTCTCGAAGGGCGTCGCATCGTAGTCGAGGGCGATGCCCTGCTTAGCGAGGAGCGCGGCCTTCAACTGGTCCTCGTAGCCTTTGATCTTCGCGGCGATCCACTTGAAGCCGGTGAGCGTGTTGATGACCTTCACGCCGTGCCCGCGGCCGACCGCGTCCTGCAGCGAGGTCGTCACGTAGGTCTTGATGATCGCCACGCGGTCGGAACCGGCGGCGGGGATGACGCCCAGCTCCTTCAGCTTGGTGAGGCGATACTCGGCCAGCAGCGCGCCGATCTGGTTGCCGGTGAGCAGGTGCTGTTTGCCGTCGGGACCGCGCACGGCCACGCCCATGCGATCACAGTCGGGGTCGGTCGCGAGCACCACGTCGAGGTTCTGGGACTCCGCGAGTTTGACCGCGAGCGCCAGAGCCTCGGCGTTCTCGGGGTTGGGCGACTTGACGGTCGGGAAACGCGCGTCAAAGGCCATCTGTTCGTGCACCTCATGCACCTCGGCGCCGACGTGAAGGAGAAGCGGAACCGACATCACGCCGCCCGTGCCGTGGATGTTGGTGAAGGCGACCTTGAGTTTCGTTTTCTTGAAGACCGAAGGATCGATCGCGGCCTTGCTGGCGACCGCCAGATAGGCGTCGTCGGCCGGACGTCCCAGCGTGACCACGCGGGCGATGTCCTTGTCGAGGAACGCGGCCAGCTCGGTGAGCGGCACGGCGTTGACCTCGTTGACGATGCCCTTGTCGTGCGGGGCGACGACCTGCGCGCCGTCCTCGAAGTAGGCCTTGAAGCCGTTGTCGTGGGGCGGATTGTGGCTGGCCGTGATGACCACGCCGGCGTGCGCCTTCAGATAACGCACCGTGAAGCTGAGCTGCGGCGTCGAGCGCGGCCCCTCGAAGATGTAGGCGTTGCCGCCGAGCTTCGTCCACGCGGAGGCGGCGAGTTCGCAGAAGTGGCGCGAGAAATGACGCACGTCATGGGCGATCACCAGCGAAGGCACCTCGGCGCGGCCGGAGGCGGCAAGATACTTCTTGGTGTAGCGGAACAGGCCGATGGTCGCGCGCGTGAGCGTGAAGTCGTTGAGGATGTTGCTGCCGATGGCCGCATGAGCGGGCGTGCCCTGGCCGGTGGGCGTGCCCGTCTCGGCGGAGGTCGGCAGGTGGCCGATGGTGCGTCCGCGGATACCGCCGGTGCCGAATTCAAGGTCGCGGTAGAAGCGGTTGTTCAACTCGTCCCACGCACCCTTGGCGGCGAGCTCGTCGATGCTCGCGACCGCCCAGGCCGGCAGCGAGGCGCCCAGCCAGGTCGTGAGGTTTTTAACCGTTTCGGGAAGGAGCTTGCCGGACTGGGCGGCGGCTTGGATCGCGGAGAGGGTGCTCATGGTGGGTTGGCGGAAGGTCGGTTATTCGAGATACAAACCGGCGGAGATGGCGGGCTTGGCGGAGAGTTTTTTCCACGAATCGGCAAAGGAATCCTCATCGTAACCGAACAGCGGCGAGACCTCGATGGCGAAGGGAGGCAGGTCGGTGTTGTCGGCAAACACCGGCGCTCCGTTGGCCTTGAACCAGCGCACGAACTGGCGGAGCTGGTCGTCGGCGCAGGTCTTGGGCGAATCAAGGCCTTCGGCGTTTTTAACCGGGGAGAAATCGTCCTCGCGGCGGGTTTCGATGATGACGGGGTTCCTGGCGAAGGGCAGCGCGTCGAAGACGAACATCTCGAATTTCACGCCGTTGGCCTTCTCGGGCTTCACCGGGTTTCCGGACGCATCGACGGTGGGGATCTTTTTGTCGGCGCGGTGGAACGCGAGGGAGTTGTCCCCGCGGGCCATGCGGCGGATGAATTTCGTGTCGAGAATATGGATCGCGATGCTGCCGGCGATGTAGCGCAGCGCGCCGGTGGAGGGATCGACCTCTTCCTGGTAGGACTTCGGCAGGTCGGAGTATTCGATCACGATGCTCTGGCCGTTTTGCACGCAGAAGTGGCCGACCTTTTCGCCGGCGTAGGCCTTGGCGACCATCTTGCTGGACATCTCGGAGCCGCGCAGGACGTGCCAGCCGATGAAGGTCGGGTCGATGCCGCGCACGAGCGGGTTGTCCACCTGGAAATAGCTGAGGATGTCGATGCCCTGCTTTTCCATGAGGTCGAGCGCGCCGCTGCGGTCGAGGGCGCGGAGCGAACCGCCATGGCCGTCGGGTGACATGGCGACGGTGCCCTTGGTTTCGAGGAGGATTTTGCCCTCGGGCGTGACGGCGGGCATGCGGCCCTGGCGGAAGAAATGAACCTGCGTCGGGGCGAGTCCGAAATAGCCGTGGTCCTTGAAGAAGGTTTCCGTCGCGACGTGGTTCGCGTGGCTGGTCATGATGAACCAGTGGAGAGGCTTGCCGTAACGCGTGCCGGCGGCGCGGATCTTCTCGGCGAACACCTGGAAGAGCGTCTTTTTCTTGATCGGGGTGACCGGGAACGTGCCCTTGGGGCCGTCGTAGCCGAGACGGGTGCCCTGCCCGCCCGCGACGGTGAACGCGGCCACGCGGCCGGCGCGCAGCGCGGCCTCGCCGGCGGTCTTCGCGTCGGCCCAGGCCTTGGCGTTGCCTCCGTTTTCGGGGCGGCTCTCGTAGGGAGCCGGTGCGAGTCCGGTGAGATCGAGGCCGGTGGCCGCGCCCTTGGCGAGCAACGTGCGGGTGAGGCGGTCGATCTCGGCGAGATCGATCTCGGCGGCTTCGGCGAGGAGGGCCTGCTGCGCCTCGGGCGCGAGCTCGTTGTAAAACGCAAAAACGTGCCCTTGACCGGCGCGTTCAAATTCCTGGATCAGCGAGGATTTGGCCATGATGGAAAGGTCCAGATACAGCAAGGCCGGCGCGGACGGGGCAACGCCTTTTTGGAGAACAACCCACAAACGGGTTTAACCGCAAAGAATGCGAAGGTTTGCGAAGACGAAACCGGGTTGTCCGGCTTGCTTCGCGCCCCTTCGCGTTCTTCGTGGTGAACAATCCCAGGAGGGATCTCAGACCGCCACCGAGGGCAGCGTCCAGATGTCCTTCGCGTATTCGCGGATGGTGCGGTCGCTGGAGAACTTGCCGACGCGGGCGGTGTTGAGGATCGCCATCTTGGCCCAGCGGGCCGTGTCGCGGTAGGCGGCGTCCACCTTTTCGTGGGCATGGACGTAGGAGCGGTAGTCGGCGAGAACCTTGTAGGGATCGCCGCCGTCCAGCAGGCTGTGGTGCAGCGCGCCGAAGGCATGGCTTTCGCCCGGCGTGAAGTAGTCGGAACCGAGCCAGTCCACGATGGCGCGCAGTTCGTCGTCGGCGCCGTAGTAGACCCACGGATTGTAGCCGCGGGCATCGAGCGCCTCCACGTCGGGCACCTTGAGGCCGAAGATGAAGATGTTGTCGTCGCCGACCTCCTCGCCGATCTCGACGTTGGCGCCGTCGAGCGTGCCGATGGTGAGCGCGCCGTTGAGGGCGAGCTTCATGTTGCCCGTGCCGGAGGCCTCCTTGCCGGCGGTCGAAATCTGCTCGGAGAGATCGGCGGCGGGGATGATGCGTTCTGCCAGCGAGACGCGGTAGTTGGGCAGGAAGGCGACCTTTAGCTTGTCCTTGATGCGGGCGTCCTTGTTGATGCGGTCGCCGATGACGTTGATCGCGCGGATGATGTTCTTCGCGAGGTCGTAGCCGGGGGCGGCCTTCGCGCCGAAGACGAATACGCGCGGGACGATGTCGAGCGACGGGTTTTGCAGCAGGCGGCGGTAGAGGGTGAGGATGTGCAGCAGGTTCAGGTGCTGGCGCTTGTATTCGTGGAGACGCTTGATCTGCACGTCGAAGAGCGCGTCGGGCGAAACCACCACGCCGCACTCGGCCTTGATGACCGCGGCGAGATCCTGCTTGTTGGCGCGCTTGATCGCCATGAACTCCTTTTGGAAGTCGGCCTTGTCGGCAAACTTTTCAAGGCCGCGCAGGACGTCGAGGTCCCGCGCCCACACGGTGGGGGTGCCGAGCTTCGAGGTGATGAGGGCGGAGAGACGCGGATTGCAGTCGAGCAGCCAGCGACGCGGCGTGATGCCGTTGGTCTTGTTCTGGAATTTGCCCGGGTAAAGCGCGTCGAAATCGGGGAAGAGATCCTTCTTCAGGAGCTCGGTGTGCAGGGCGGCGACGCCGTTGACGGCGTGCGAGCCGACGACCGCGAGGTTGGCCATGCGGAAGGCCTTCGCGCCGCCTTCCTCGACGAGGGAAAGGGCGGACTTCTTCTGGTTGTCGCCGGGCCACTTGGCCTCGACGACCTCCATCAGGCGGCGGTTGATCTCGAACACGAGCTGCGCGTGGCGCGGCAACACGCGGGTGAAAAGCGGCACGCCCCACTTTTCGAGCGCCTCGGGCAGGAGCGTGTGGTTGGTGTAGCCGAAGGTCTTGGTGACGATGTCCCAGGCGACCTCCCAGGAGAACTTATGCTCGTCGAGGAGGATGCGCAGGAGCTCGGCGACGGCGACCGCGGGATGCGTGTCGTTGAGCTGCACGGCGACCTTGGCGTCGAAATTCTGCCAGGTGTTGCCCTCGTGACGGAAGTGGCGGCGGATGATGTCGCGCAGCGAGCAGGCGACGAAGAAATACTGCTGCACCAGACGCAGCTCCTTGCCGTTCTCGGTCTTGTCGTTCGGGTAAAGAACCTTCGAGACGGTCTCGCCGATGGCCTTCTCGCGGACAGCGTCCACGTAGCCGCCGCTGTTGAAGGCGACGAGGTCGAACTCCTCGGTCGAGCGCGAGGCCCAGAGGCGGAGAAGGTTGACGGTGGCGGTGCCGTAACCGGCGATCGGAATGTCGTAGGGCACGCCGAGGATCGTCTTGGAATCGACCCACTTGGGGCGGGAGTTTCCGTTGTCGTCGAAGATGTTCTCCACGCGACCGTAGATCTGCACCTCCGTGGTGTATTCAGGACGCACAACCTCCCAAGGAGTGCCGAAGATCATCCAGTTGTCGGGATGCTCGACCTGGTGGCCGTGGACAAACTCCTGCTTGAACAGACCAAACTCATAGTGAATGCCGTAGCCGATGGCCGGCAGATCGAGCGTCGCGAACGAATCAAGGAAACACGCGGCGAGACGGCCGAGACCGCCGTTGCCGAGGCCCATGTCCACTTCGCTCTCACGGACGCTTTCCCAATCGACGCCGAGATCCTTCAGCGCGGTGCGAGCCTCGTCGTAGAGGCCGGTGTTGTAGAGATTGTTCTCGAACAGGCGGCCCATCAGATACTCGAGCGAGAGGTAGTAGAGGCGGCGGACGTTCTGCTTGTTGTGCACGCCCTGGGTCTTGATGAGGCGCGCCAGGACCTGCTCGCGCACCGCCAGCGACGTGGCGATCCACCAGTCGCGCGGCTTGGCCGTGGAGCGATCCCGGGCAAGCGTGAACGTAAGGTTGCGCAGGATCGCGTGCTTAAGATCACCGCAGCCTTCAAGCCCGTTCACCTGCGGGGTGGTGTTGGCGCTGACGATGGCGGGCGATTTCGTGGTCTTCGGCTTGGTGATTGCAGGCATGGTAAGAGGATGGGTTTGAACCGGAACAACAGGAAGCGTGCCAGTCGGCGGCAGCGCGTCAGGTTCTTTCTCAGATTAATTGATTAAAAATAACAGGTTGCACGACGAGAAGTTACCGCGATTTCACCGTTGGAACCGCCGGGCCAGTTCGCCATGGCTCAATTCGATGTGGGTGGGAGTGCCTCCGGGACTGGTCAGCGGCGAACGGCACGCAAACAACTGCGCCACCACTGACAACATCGCGGCTTCGCTCACGCTCTCACCGAGACGCACCGCGCGCGCGGCGGCGAGGCGGGCGAGCTGTTCGCGGGCCACGTCGATCTTGCGCTCCTGCAACTGGCCGTCGCGCAGCGCCCCGAGCACCTCGCGAACAAACGGCTCGGCGTCGGCCGGCTCCATCCACGCGGGCACGCTTTCGATGCGGAAAAAATTGCGGCCGAACTCGACCACCTCGAAACCGTGGCCGTTGAGAAACTCCAGCCGGTCCACCAGCAAAGCGCTCGCAATGGGATCGAGCTCCAAAGGCACCGGCAGCAACAGCCGCTGGCTCGGCACCGCGCCTTCGCTGAACTGCGTCTGCAACCGCTCGAACCAGATGCGCTCGTGCGTCGCGCGCCTGTCGAGCAACACCAGGCCCGCCTTGGTCTCGAACAACGCGTAGGCGCCGTGCGCCAGCCCCAGGAAACGCCACGCCGGCGCGGACGCGCCGGAATGACCAATGCCCAATGACGAATGACCAATGGGATGAGTCGCTACGGGCGCAACAGAGGACCGCGGCGCCGGATTCACCATTGCGGGCGCGGGCATGGACCTCATCACCGGAGCCACCGGCGCCAACTTGGGGGCCGCCATCGCAAACGGCGGCGGCGTCATCACGTCCACCTGCGGCAGGTGCACCACCGGGCCGGTCACATCGGTGAGCTCGCGCAGGCGCGCCAGCACGCTGCGGATCACAAAGCCACGCACCGCGGTCTCCGAACGGAAACGCACCTCGCGCTTCGACGGATGCACGTTCACATCGACCGCCGCCGGATCGATCTCGAAAAACACAAACGCCAGCGGATACCGCCCTTTCGGCAGCGACTCGTGGTAGCTCTCGATCAACGCGTAGTTGATCGCCTTGGTGTCCACCGGACGCTGATTGATGAAGGTGATCATCTCATGCCGCGTGGAGCGACCCGTGCCGGGCCTGCCGATAAGCCCGCTCAACCGCATCCCGTTTTCCTCCGCGTCGATGGGCGTGAGTTCGCCGGCGAGCTGGCGCCCGAAAATCTCCGTCACGCGCCCCAACAAGTCGGCGCATTCCGGCGAGCGAAAGATCACGCGCCCGTCCTCGATCAACGTGAACGCCACCTTCGGAAACGCCAGTGCGTAGAGCCGCACGCCGGTGATGATATGAGCGGCCTCCGTCTGGTCGGTCTTGAGAAACTTGCGCCGCGCCGGAACCGAGTTGAACAACTGCGCCACCTCGATGCGCGTGCCGACCGGACGCCCGCAGTCGTGCACATGGACGAACTTGCCGCCGTTGACCAAAATCTCCGAGCCGACATCGCTGCCGGCCTCGCGCGTTTGCAGGATGAACCGCGACACGCTCGCGATGGACGGCAGCGCCTCGCCGCGAAAACCGAAACTCGCGAGGCGGTTGAGATCGTCGGCTTCGCTGATCTTGCTGGTCGCGTGGCGCTCGAGGGCGAGCAACGCGTCGTCGCGAGACATGCCGTGGCCGTTGTCCTCGACGCGCATGAGCGAGCGTCCGCCGTGGCGGAACTCGACCTCGACGCGGGTTGCGCCGGCGTCGATGGCGTTTTCGACCAGCTCCTTCACCACCGCCGCCGGACGCTCGATCACCTCGCCCGCGGCGATCTGATTGGCGACCCGGTCGGAGAGGATGCGGACTTTGGCCATCGAATCAGCCGAGCAGCTTCGACCAGCGGGCGAATTGTTTCTTCACCTGCGCGGGGCCGGGCATGCCGGTGCCGCGGCGCTTGTCCATCGCGCGCTTCAGGTTGAACACCACCGCCCAGTCATCGCCGTAGCCGGGGTGGATTTTCTTCACCTCGGCGGTGGGCAGCTTATCGAGCGGCAGCTTGAGCGTCTCGGCGAGCTTCACGACCGAGCCGACGGCGTGATGCGCCTCGCGGAAGGGCACGCCACGGTCGACCAGATAGTCGGCCAGATCCGTCGCGAGCAGCGCGGGATCGGCGACGGCCTCGGCGCAACGGGCGCGGAAAATCGTCATGCCGTCGATGGTGCCGGCGAGCACGTCGGCGCAGAGCGCGGTCTGATCGAAGCTGTCGAACACCGGCGGTTTGTCCTCCTGAAGGTCGCGGTTGTAGGTGAGCGGCAGACCCTTCGCGAGGGTGAGCAGCGTGTGCAGGTTGCCCTGAAGGCGCGCCGACTTGCCGCGCAGGAGTTCGCACGAATCGGGATTTTTCTTCTGCGGCATCAGCGAGGAGCCGGTGCAGAAGGTGTCGGGCAGGTCGATGAACTTGAACTCGACGCTGGACCAGATGATGAGGTCCTCGGCGATGCGCGACATGTGCACGCCAAAGAGCGCACAGGCCGTGGCGAACTCGATGAAGAGGTCGCGGTCGGCCACGGTGTCCATGGAGTTTTGGGTGACGCGCGGGCGGCCCTTCGCATCGACGAAGCCGAGCTGCGTGGCAGTGAACTCGCGATCGATGGGCAGCGTAGTGCCGGCGATGGCCCCGGAGCCGAGCGGGCACCAGTTGGCGTGATCGGCCACCGCGGCCAAACGGTCGCGGTCGCGCTCCAGCATTTCGAGGTAGGCGAAGAGATGGTGCGACAGGAAGACGGGCTGGGCGCGCTGGAGGTGCGTGTAGCCGGGGATGAGCACGTTGCCGTCGCGTTGGGCGACCGAGAGGATGGCCTTTTGCGCGCCGAGGATTTTATCGGAGAGGACGACGCAAGCGTGCTTGAACCACAGGCGCATGTCGGTCGCGACCTGGTCGTTGCGGCTGCGGGCGGTGTGCAACTTGGCCGCGGCGGGCACGTTTTTCGTGAGCGCCTGCTCGATGTTCATGTGCACGTCTTCGAGCTGCGTGCTCCAGGTGAACTTGCCGGCGGCGATCTGCTCCAAAATAGCGTCGAGGCCGGCGTGGATGGCGTCGCGTTCTTTGGCGGTGATGAGACCGACGTGGGCGAGCATGGCCGAGTGGGCCTTGCTGCCGGCGATGTCGAACGGCGCGAGCCGGTGGTCGAACGAGACGGACTCGCTGAATTTCAACATCAGTTCGGCGGGGCCGGCGGTGAACCGGCCGCCCCAGGTCGCTTGAGATTTCTTCGCCATAAAAAGGAACCCAGAGCACACGCGCCCGCCCTACCCTGCGCAATGCGAAAGACGGGGGCCTTTCTTCCGGCCGGGGGCGCAGGAATGCCCGGCCGCCGCCGACTCAGGACGCAGCCACCGGTTGGAAGAACCGGTTCACCTCGACGAGCGCCTCGCTCAGGGCGAAAGGTTTTTGCAGGTAGCTCTTCGCGCCGGCGCGCAGGATCTCGGTCTTGAGGTTGGCCTCGAGGTGGCCGCTCATGATCACGGCGTTGATGCCCGGGGTGTGCTCCTTGATCTTGAGGAACGCCTCCCAGCCGCTCATGCGCGGCAGGCCCAGGTCGATCAGCACCAGCGCGATCTTGCCGGCATGGCGGGTGAACTCCTCGACCGCCTCGACGCCGTCGCGGGCCTTGATGACGGTGAAGCCGTGACGGGTGAGCAGGAAGCTCAGCGCCTGCAAGAGCGTCTCCTCGTCGTCCACCACCAGCACGGTGCGCTCGGGGGCGGACTGCGCCGGCGTTACCGTCTGCGACAGCTCGGGCGCCGGCGTCGGTTCGGCCAGCGCCGGCAGGAAGAGACGGAAGATCAGCGCCGGGTTCGACCAGGTGTCGATTTCGAGGTGTCCGCGATGACTGGCCATGATGCTGTGCACCACCAGCACCGCGAGGTCGCGGCGGCGCTCGGAAAACCGCACGGCGGCGTCCCATGTGCCCGGCCGCTCGCCCTCGACGAACGCCGACGCCGGCGGCTCGGCGCGCAGGGTGAGGCTCACGTAGGAGGGCTCGCGCGCGTCGGCAAACTTGGTGCGCACCTCGGCGCCGTCGAGCGGACGAAGCGTGCACTGGAGGCGCCCGCCTTCGCCGACGAGATCGCGGGATTTGTGCACGAGGTTGGTGAGGACGTGATGGAATTGCTGCGTGTCCAGCGACACCGGCGGCAGATCGGCCGCGAAATCAAACGACACCTGGATGCCCGGCGTGAGCGTGCTGCCCGACATGCGGAAGAACTCCTGCAAAAACTCGCCCGCCGCCACGCGCTGGAAGGACAACCCGTCGCGCTTCGACAGATGGAGCGTCTGGCGGATAAGGTTGGCCGCGCGGCGCACCGCGTGGTCGATGCCGCCGACCGCGGTGTTGAGGCGGTTCGCGTCGAGCGTGCCGTCCTGCAAAAACGCGGTGTAGCCGAGGATGATCGAAAGCAGGTTGTTGAAATCGTTGCTGATGTCCGAGGCCAGCGCGGTGAAGTTTTCCGCCTGCTGGCTCTGGCGCAGTTGCTGCACGCCGCTCACCTGACGGCTGAAGTCCACCAGCGTGGTGATGCGGTAGATGCGTCCGTCGGAAGCGAGCAGACGCGTGTCGGAAGCGTGGGCGAAGAGCGGACGGCCGCTCTTGTGCAGGTAGGTAGTCTCCGCCGTGGCCATGTCGTCCCCGGCGATGAACGCCGCGTGCGCCACCGACCCGCGCACCGCCGCCTCGGCCGCGAACAGGCGCATGATGTGCAGACCGCACAACGTGTCCGCCGAATAACCCACCGTGTCAGCGAACGCCGTGTTGACCGCCTGGATCGTGCCACGGTCATCGGTCAGGCAGAGCCCGATGGCGGAGCTCGTCCAGAAATCAGGCAGCAGTTCCTCCAGCAACTCGGGCCGGAACGGGGTCGTAACAATCGAAAGTTTGCTCATCGCGATGGTCATTGCGCCCAGTGGAAAACGATCGGAGCGTCCACCTGCGGGCTGAGGCTCTGGTGGACGGGACAGTGATGCGCGGCGTGCTCAAGCGCCTGGGCGACCGGCTCGGTGCGTGGGATCGGCAGCCACACCGTGGTGGCGAGTCGCGCGATGCGGCGGGGGGCGTCGGTGGACATCTCCTTGGTCACCTCGTAGCGGAGCCCCTTCAGCTCGACGCCCTGCTTGCGCGCGACGATCGCCATCGTCGTGGCGATGCAGGTCGCGAGGGCGGTGGCCACAAGATCGGTGGGCGAGAACGCCTCACCGCGGCCCTGGTTGTCCTTGGGCGCATCGGTCACGAGCGTGTTGCCCGAAGGACCGTGGGTGGCGGTGCAATGCAGATCGCCCTGATATTCGCCGGTGATTTTGACCATGCAGGAATACCTCAATCGTTTTGCGACGCTGGCAACTGCCAACTTTCCGAAAATGGTGCGCCCGGCGGGATTCGAACCCACGACCACCAGCTTAGAAGGCAGGTGCTCTATCCAGCTGAGCTACGGGCGCCCTTGCGGAACGCCCCGAGCGTTAGCGGCCCGCTTTCACGCCGACAAGGGCAAAGGCGGCGGTTGACCGCCCTCGCCCCCGCCCGCTACCAACACGCACCACCATGAGCGTTACGCTGCCGCCCTGCCCCCATCTTCCCGTGCCGCGCGACCGGATGGACTGGCGCTCGTTCGGCGAACACGGCCCCGCGCGCGACGCGGACTTCTATCTCACCGCTCTCGAATACGGCCATTACCTCTGGCAACGCGGCTTCGCCGCCCGCGCCATCCTCTGCCTCGACCGCGCGATGGGGGCCGACGTGCGCGCCGACGATCCCGGCGTGAACACGTGGCCCGTGCCCTACGCGGCGATGGCGTGGTTTCTCGAATACACGCCCGACGGCGTATTCATCGGCAACCCCCGCGTTCATTTCCAACACTACGCCGACCGCCTGAAATCCCCGCGCCGCGACATCCGCCGCGCACGCGCCTGGGCCTGCTGGGCGCTCGTCCGCCGGCTGCGCCCTCAGTTGCCCGGAGATCCCAGGCACCGTGTGACCGAGCCGACCGAGACCGAGATCGCCGCCGAACTCGACACCCACGGCCTGCCCGGGGAAACCGCGCTATGGCGCAACGTCTTGGAGCGCTGCGAACCCGTCCGCGCGGCCGTCTGAAAAAGAATCTAAAAACCTTCCGAAAGGACGCTTGACAGTCGATTGGCGGATTCTACGGTCTGCCCCTCTTTCCTATTTCCGGGGTGATAGCTCAGCTGGTTAGAGCGTCTGCCTGTCACGCAGAAGGTCGCGGGTTCGAGTCCCGTTCATCCCGCCAGTTTTAAAGCCTCGATCGCAAGATCGGGGCTTTTTTATGTCCGCGTGGGTCCGTCCGGCCGGCGGAACGGGCCTCGAGCCGCGACCCCGTCGCTTCGCGACTCGACGCGGGAGTCAAGCGCACCGGCCATGGCCGGCGCCGAGTCCCATTCATCCCGCCCGTTTTGAAGCATTGATCGCAAGATCGGGGCTTTTTCGTGCCCGAATCGGCCGTTTTCCTGCGAAATCCGGGCTTTTACACGCTCGCCATCGATTTGTGGTTTCACGGAACGCCCCTTGCTCACCATCGCGCAAATCCCAACGGCCCAAAAACCACGGAACAAGGCGGTGGTTACCGCCTCCATGCGCATATCTGCAGCGCAATCCCGGCGAACATCCACCTGGGTTCCACCCCGCTCCCGCGACTGATCCACCGCGACACACCGCATTCCTATGTCCATCTCAGCCGCACCCGCCTCCTCCCTGCCCCCGCCTTCATTCGACCTCACTTTGCGCGTCGGCTGCAGCCTCGCCTACGAAGTCACCGGTTCCGCCACGCTGCTGCTCAACCTGCAACCGTGCCCGGATCGCAACCACGCGGTCGTCTTCGAAGCCCTGACCCTCGGCGACAACCTGCGCGGCGACGAATTCACCGACAGCCACGGCAACCGCGTTCACCGCGTCCGGCTCCCTCGCGGCACGCATTATTTCCGGCACGACGCCATCGTCGCGGCCTCTTCACAGCCGGATAACCACGATCTGCCCACCGGCGACCCGCTCACGCCCGCCGACATGCCGCCGGAGTTTTTCCGCTACATGCTGCCCAGCCGCTACTGCGACTCGGACAAACTCGCCCAGTTCGCCTGGGATAAATTCGGCTCGGTCGAGCACGGCCTGCCTCGCGTCTCCGCGATCAGCCGGTGGATCCACGAGAACATCGAGTATCGCTACTGTTCAGGACGACCGGACCTCTCCGCCTGGGACGTGTTGCAACGCGGCTACGGCGTCTGCCGGGATTTCGCCCACCTCGCCATCGCGCTCAACCGCACCTTCAACCTGCCCGCGCGCTATGTGACCGGACACATGCCGGACATCGGCGTGCCCGATCCGAAAAACCACATGGATTTTCACGCCTACGCCGAGGTGTATGTGGGCGGACATTGGTTCACCACCGACGCACGGTTTCACCAGCCGCGCATCGGCCGCATCAAGATCTCCTGCGGCCAGGACGCGGTGGACGGTGCCTTCTCCACCATCTACGGGGGCGCAAACCTCTCTTATTTTCAGGTCTGGGCCTATCAAGTGGCCCGAGGCACCGTCGGCGTTGGCGATCCGCTCGATTTTGCCCAGCGGCTGGACAATTCCACCACCGTGCGCACTGAGCCGCCTTATCCCTAAGTAAAACAGGCGGTTAATCTACCTCCAGCCGCCGTCAGCCGGCCTGTTGGCGAGCGACGGCACCGAGCCCAATCGCCATTTTAATAGATGGCATTCGCTATGCTTATAGGCAGGCATGAAACGCTGCGGGCAATGGTTCTCCTTGCTCTGGGTCTCGGCCACCTTGGCGTGGTCGCAGTCACCGGTTGTTTCCCACGTCGCAACCGACCGCGCCCACCTGCGTTGGGATTATGAACAGGTCCAAGCCCCGAGCTTGCTGAGCGACTTCACGCTCACGGACACCAAAAAAACCGGAGACACGTCCGGTGAAACCAAGGGACCGTCCGCTCTGCCGTTGCAGACGCGCGTGATCAACCGCCACACGCCGGTGTGGCTATGCTGCGGACGCGTCATCCTCGCCCGGACACAAAGCATCGAACCGGCCGCCCTCCGACTGCCGTTGAGCTGCGGGCCGCCCGAGCACGTCTGAGATCAACCCATGTCAGCGACCGGGAGCCGCCTGTGCGCGCACGCATCCCGTTAATGTCCGCAACCCATCAGAGATCCGTCACCACATCACTTATACCATCATGTCTTTCCTTTCCTCTCATCGTCTCCACTGGGGTGTTCACCACGAACTGTCCGACAACTTCTGGGTTCATCTGGAAGAAATGGTGCGCTCCACCACGCCCAGCTCCACCTCGTCTCCCTCCCTGCCCTCCGCCGCCCACGCGGATGGGTCCGGATCGGACACGGACCTGACACCCTTGGCGGACTCAACCGGCCAGGTGCCGGGAACCTGATCGTATCAAGGCGCGAAAAAGGCGGACCGTGTGACGGTCCGCCTTTTTTAATCAAGCCACGGCTGACGATCTGCCTCAGAGCAGGGCCAGCTCTTCCGGTGTCGCCAGCTTGTAGGTGATCTTGCCCTCGGCGATTTCGCGCAGGGCGGTGTCTTCGGGTGAAAGTTTTTCCAACGACTCGACTAGCGGACGGCTGCCGCGGCGCAGCTGCTTCACGCGCAGCGAGACCACGTTGATCAGGATGTTCGGGTCGTCGATGACCTTGCGGGCGTTCTGTAGGTAGTCGTCTCTCATGATTGGTTGGATGGTTACCGCCGTTGTTCTCGGCTGGTCGGGTCATTCTAAAAACGAACCGGCGTGAACACGATGTATATCGCGCCGCCCCGTCATCAGCAGCCTCAACGGATTGCGCGGCCATGCGCTTAGCCGAGTTTAATTCCGCCCCCGCTGCATGAATACCGGCCGCGCGCGTCGAGAAACCCCTCGCCGCTCCGATGGAAATTCCCTTGATCATCATCTCCCCATGAAAACCCGCCCCTTTGGAACCACCGGCTTTGTCACTTCGGAAATCGGCCTCGGCTGCTGGCAGCTCGGCGGCTCCGACTGGGGCGCCGTCGACGACGCGTCCTGCTTCGCCATCCTCTCCGCCGCGCACGACGCCGGCGTGAACTTCTTCGACACGGCCGACGTTTACGGCGGCGGCCGCAGCGAGTCTCTCATCGGCCGCTGGCTTAAGGACACCCGCCGCTCCGTCTTCGTCGCCACCAAGCTCGGCCGCACCGGCGAACTCTACCCCGACCGCTACACCGAGGCCGGCCTGCGCGCCGCCACCGAGGCCTCCCTCAAACGCCTCGGCGTCGAGACCCTCGACCTCACCCAGCTCCACTGCGTGCCCACGGAAATTTTCCGCCGTGGCGAGGTTTTCGAGTGGCTCCACAAGCTCCGTCAGGAGGGCAAAATCCGCCACTTCGGCGCCAGCGTGGAATCGATGGACGAAGCCGATCTCTGTCTCCGCCAGGAAGGCCTCACGTCGCTCCAGATCATTTTTAACGTCTTCCGCCAAAAGCCGATCACCGCGCTGTTCCCGAAGGCCAAGGCCCAGGGCGTCGCCATCATCGTCCGCCTGCCTCTCGCCAGCGGCGTGCTCGCCGGCAAGATGACCAAGGCCACCGTTTTCGCCGAAAAAGACCACCGCAACTACAACCGCGACGGCAATGCCTTCAACGTGGGCGAAACCTTCGCCGGCCTGCCCTACGAAAAGGCCGTGGACCTCGCCGACGCGCTCAAGCCGTTCGTGCCCACCGGCCAGTCGCTCGCGCAGATGACCCAGCGCTGGATCCTCGACCACGACGCCGTCTCCGTCGTCATCACCGGTGCGAGCCGTCCCGACCAGGTCGCGACGAACGCCGGCGTCTCCGATCTGCCGCCGCTGCCGCCCTCGCTCCACGCGCAGCTGCGCGACTTCTACGCGCAGAACGTAGCCGCCCACATCCGCGGGCCTTACTGACCTCAGTCCCTCGGAGGGCGGGGCGCTGTCCCCGCCGCGAACAACCTCGGGCTACAAACGGCGGACACAGCGGTCCGCCCTCCTCTGAACCGCCACTCAGCCGCGTCGCAACAACCATGCCTGCGCGGTGAAGTCGCCCGTCACGGGCAGGCGGAGTTCGCCGCCGGCGACCGTGGCGCCGTCGATTCGCGTCGCCGCAAACCCTTCGACCAGCGTCCAGCTCGCACCCGAAGGCAGCGGCACGCTCACGTTGGCGGGCGCCTGCGCGAACGCATGCATCACCACCAGCGCCTCGCGACCGTCCGCCGACACGCGCACCATCGCCTGCCAGCCACGCGGATGACGCCAGCTGGGACCAAGGTCGCCGTGGCGCCGGCTCACGCCGCGCTTCAGAATCGGCGCGACGCGTCCGTAGAAGGCCATCGCCCGCTCCACGAGCGCCCATTGCGCATCGGTGATCGCGGTGATTTCACCCGACAGACACATGCGGCCGAGAAAGGTCGCCGCCAGGCTGTAGGCCAAACGTTCGTCGCTGTCGGCGCGATGCAACACCGCCCAGATCTGATTCTGACGCGGCAGGAGCAACCGGTGGAGGTTCGCCGCGATGAGCGGAATCTCGACCAGTTCATGGGCATCGGAGAACGACGACATCGCCGTGCGGGCAAGCATCGAAGGCTCCAGGCGATGACCGCCCGACGAACAGTTTTCGATCACCAGCTCGGGCAAACGCGCACGAATCTTTTCAAAGAAACGATACACGCCATGAATGTGCCGGCGCAGGCCTTCGCCGAGCGAACCGGAACCGCCGTTTTCACAGCCGAGGCCGATGGTCTCGTTGTAGTCCACCTTCAGATAACCGAAGCCGCAGCTTTGCAGCAAATCGATCACGTGCTCGGTGAGGAAATCCAACGCGACGGGATCGTTGAGATCCCAGAAGCGGCGGCTGCGCACGGTGACGGGAATGCCGTCGCGCTTGAGCAGGTGGTCGGCCAGGGAGAACGCCACCGAGGCGTCGCCCACTGTTTCCATCTCGAACCACAGGCCGGGGATGATGCCGCGGGCGCGGATGGCCGCGGCGGTCGCAGCGAGTCCCTCGGGGAACAGTTTCACGCTGGGCACCCAGTCGCCGTGGCCGTTGCCCCAGTCGCCGCGCTCACCCTTATACCAGCCGGCGTCGATCACGAGGTAACGCGCGTCGGAGCCGCGCAGGCGGTCGGCAATGGCCAGCACCTTGTCGTGACGCGGATCGCCCCAGGTGGTGCACCATTCGTTGAACACGATCGGCAGCGACTGCTCGACCGCCGGTTGGGACTCGACGGCGCGGTCCTGCAACGCCGTAAGCCGGTCGCAGGCGGCGTCGAGATCGCCGCTCACGCAGGTGAGCCGCGCGGGCGGCGAGTCGATGCGCTCGCCCGGCACGAGGGTCTTCATCCAGTGACCGAACTCGCGGTCGGCGAGTCCGCCGGAGAGGCACGCGTCGTCGTGCTGGCGGAAAATTTCCATCTGCCACGAGCCGGCCCACACCAGTTGCGCGGCCCAGACGACGCCCGTGCCCGTGTCCTCGATGGCGGCGAACGGGAACCATTTTCGCACCGGCATGGAACCGATCTGGCCGAAGCGCTCGCTGAACATGCCCGCGCCGCTCCATGAGCGTTCGAGATGGAGCTCCTCCAGCGTGCGCGTCTCGAGGCGGCCCTCGGCGCTCCAGACGGAGCGGAAGCGGTGCGTGCGCAGACGGCCGGGCGCGTCGTCGGCCGCGAACGGCGTGAGTCCGCCGAGCGAAAAACTAGTGAGCAGCTCCAGCGTGACGGGCAACTTCCCGCCGTTGATGAACGCGGACTCGATCTCGACCGCCGCGTCACCGTCGTGCCACGAAAGGCGATGTTCGGTGCGATGTCCGGCGTCGCTGACCATCACCGTGAGGATCGTGGTGCGATCGCCCTCGCGCGACTCGCTCTGGCTTTCAAACCGGAACGCGTCGTTCGACGGCGAGCTGCGCAGCGTGTGGCCTTGGGAAAACGCCCCCGGATAGGAGTCGCCGACGAGTTTCACGTGCACCAGCGGATCGAGCACCCAGGCGGGCGGATTACCGGCGTCGGGAATCGCGTCGATGTAGGGCAGGCCGCGCAGCGTGGTGCGGCGCACGGCGAGTTCGCCGAGGCGCGCCGTCGGCACGAGTTGCAGACCGATGCGTCCGGTGACGGTGTCGCGCAGGTAACGGACCGCGGTGTCGCCGACGGACCAGGAAGAGAGAAGTTCGCAGGGCATGGGTGAAAAAACAGAAGGATTGCGATCGTCGATCAACAGGCGGGGGTCTTCGCGGTCTTGATCCGGTAGCGCCACATGAGGGCGCCGCCCATGGCGGCCATGATTCCGCCGCAGAACGCGAAGGCCAGCCGGCCATGAAGCGGGTTTGGAATCACCACCATAAGGACGACGAAGAGTCCGTAGATCAGACAGAGACGGCCGATGGAAAGCTCGATGGTCGTGTTCTCCTTCACCTCCTCGCCGTCACGCTCGCCCATGGGCTGGCGCAGACGGACGGAGAACTCCTCGACGGACGCCTTATACTCGGGCGATGTGCGCCCGTAGAAAAGCGAGGTGAAGAAAAACCAGCCCACGCACACCGCCGAGACAATCGCCACGGTGAGCGTGAGCGTCGCGCCGGTTTTCTCCTCGTCGAGGTAGGGGCTTTCAAAGCCGGGCACCCAGGACAGGGTGCTGGCCGTCCCGAAGCGGCTGACCAGCAACGCGGTCAACAGGCCGATCACGACGGTGCTCCACGTGGACCAGCTCGGCGTGCGCTTGTAGAAAAGCCCCACCGAAAGCGGGATCGCCAGCGGCAGCCACAGGCTTACGCCGAGCTGGTTGATCAAGTCGAACAAGCTGAGCGAACGATAGTGGTTAAAGATGAGCGCGATCATGATGATCAACACGCCGAAAAGCGCGGTGCAGCCTTTACTGATCCAAAGCAGGCGTTTTTCAGGGCACTGCGGATCGACCACCACGAGGTGGAAGTTGCGCACATAGATGCCGGCCGCCTGATTGAGGCTCGCGTCGAGACCGGTGAGCGTGGCGGCGAAGATGCCGCAGATGAGCAGGCCGAGCATGCCGTTGGGCAGCACGTCGAGCGCGGTGGCAAGGAAGGCCGCCTCATGGGGAAAGCGCAGCCCGGGAAACTCGCCGGCGAGATTCGGATGCGTGACCGCCGTGACCATCGGCGGGATCACCCAGATCAGCGGTCCGATAAGCGTGCCCAGAATGGGGATGATGAGCATCAGGCGGGCGTGACGGTCGCTGCGCGTCATCAGGTATTTCGCCGAGTTCTCCATGCTGTTCTGACTGAAAATATTGTTCACCGTCAGCGCCATCATCCACATGAAGATGAAGCCGGGCCGGGCGATCTCGCCCCACTCGAGGTGCCGCGCCGGAACCTTGTCCAGCAGACCGGCGACGCCGCCGACACCGGTCTGGCCCAGAGCGAGGACGGCGGTGACGATGGCCACCGTCACCACGAGAAACATCTGCACGAAATCACTCGCCGCGACCGCAAACGTGCCGCCGAGCATCGAGACGATCAGCACCACCAGGCCCAGCAGGATGAGCATGAGGTTGATATCGATGTGGAAAATCGCCGCCATGAACACACCCACGGCGTTGAGGCTCACGCCTCCGAAAAAGATGAGGAACGGCAGGCGTATCCAGGTGTAGAACTGCTGCGAACTCTTGCCGAAGCGCAGGCGAACGGCCTCCAGCGGCGTCACCACGCGCATGCGCCGGAATCGGTAGCAGGTGTAGGCCAGCAGCACGAACAACGCGGGCAGTCCCGCGAAATACAGGCACAGCACATACGGACCGGTCTCATAGATTTTCCCCGCCGCTCCGGTGAACGTCCATGCGCTGAAACTGCCCATCCACGCCGCCGCTCCGGTGATCCACCACGGCATCACGCCGCCGCCACGGAAGTAGTCGGAGGTGTTCTTGCTCTTGCGCGAATAATACACGCCCACACCCACGATGAAGGCGATGTAGAAGAAGATGTTAGCGTAATCGTAAACGGTGAGCATGGAAATGGGTCTGGAGAAAGACGCGAGAGACCAGACGGCAAGTCAACCTGCGACCCGGTCCTCGAACGGCAAAGCGTTGGTCTGTTACCCTCTAAAACCATCTCTAATTGCCCAGGTTATTTCGTTAAGCTAGTCGGAAATCATCTAAGTTAATAATGTAACCCATCCCTGCCTTTACAGAATCAGTCCATGCCTACGAGATGCATTGGCATGAGTGGCCAACCCGTGAATCCCCCCGCGGTCTCCAGCCCAGACGCCTCCCTGCCCCCCAAAACCGCGTCTGCACGCACATCACGCGTCACTCTAAAAGACATCGCCAGGCATCTGGGTGTTTCCCATGCCACAGTCTGCCTCGGGCTCCGCGACCATCCCCGCATTTCCAAGACTCGCTGCGTTCAGATCAAGGCGGCGGCCAAGGAGCTCGGCTACCGCCCCGATCCGATGCTGACCGCGCTCAGCCACTACCGCCGCAGCTCGGGTTCCCGTCCGGTGGTCGCCTCCATCGCCTGGCTTTCGTTTTGGAGCACGCCGGAGGACATGCACGCCTACTCCGAATTTCATGATTACTGGCTCGGCGCCACCGAGGTCGCCGAAAAATACGGCTATCGCATCGAGGTTTTCACGCCCGGCCCCGCCTACCCGCTTTCGAGCATCCAGCGCGTGCTGCAGGCGCGCAACGTGAGCGGCATCCTCGTCTCCCCCATGCCCGCACCGCCCTCCGGCGCGACTCCGCTCAAGGATGCGTTCGACTGGAATCTGTTTCCCACCGTCAAATTTGGTTATTCCATCGCGAGTTTGCCGGCCCACATGGCCGCCAGCGCCCAGATGTTCAACGGCCTGCTCGCCTGCCGTAAAATCAGCGAGCGCGGCTATGAACGCATCGGCTTCGTCACACGCCGCAGCAGCCTGGACAGCACGCAGTTCGCCGCCGGCTTTTTGCGCGGGCAACTGGACATGCCGTTCGACCGCTGCGTGCCTCTCCTCCTGCTGCCCGACGACGAATCGGAATACCCGCGGCTGCTCGCGGAATGGACGCGTCTCCATCGCCCGGACGCCATGCTCTCCAACCTGTCCCAAGCCCGCAGGCTGCTCGGCGAAATCGGGATGAACGCGCCGGCCGACATCGGCCTGGCGACCTTGAGCATCCACGACGGCCAGGTGGACGCAGGCATTAACCAAAATCCCCGCGAAATCGGTCGCGCCGCCGCCGAGACGGTCATCTCGCTCATCACCCACAACGCCCGCGGCCTGCCCGAGATCCAACAGGAGATCCTCATCGACGGCACCTGGGTGGACGGATCCAGCCTGCCCGACCGGCGCGCTCCGGACGCCGGGTGAACGACGGCGCCCGGCGTCACCCGGCCGCAGGCGCGAGACGCTGCACCTTCACGCGACGCACGCGCTCGGCGTGCACATCCGTCACATTCACAACGTAGTCGCCCACCGTGATGCTTTCGCCGCGCTTGGGCAGGCGGTCGAAATGACGCTGCGTCCACATCGCCACCGTCTCCTTCGGCTGCCACTCGAAGGTCCAGCCCGTCTCGGCCTGCAATTCGCGCATGGTCAGCGCGCCGCTCACCACGATGAACTGGTCGTTGAACTCAAAGATCGGCCCGTGCTCGATGTCGAACTCGTCGCGGATGTCGCCCACGATCTCCTCGAGCACGTCCTCGAAACTCACGATGCCCGCGGTGTTGCCCTGGCCGTCGAGCACGAGCGCGAGGTGGTTGCGCGACGAGCGGAACAGCTCGAGCATGGAGTGGATCGGCGTCTTCAGCGTGAACGTGAGCACCGGGCGCACCAGCGGCTCGAACGAGTCCTGCGGCCCGAGCGCCTGGATCTGCCAGAGCCACTCGCGCACCAGCAGCACGCCTTCGCACTCGTCGAACGAGTCGTTCTTCATGACCGGAAAGCGGCTGTGTCCGCTCATCTGGGCGATGCGCAGGTTTTCCTCCATCGGCTTGTCCAGCCAGAGCGCCACGATCTGCTCGCGCGGACGCATGATCTGGTGCGCGGTGATCTCGCGCAGGCGCAGCGAACGCACCATGAGCTTGTTGATGAGCGAGTCGCCGGGATGCGAATGCCGCGCATGGCTCAGCACGTATTCCAGCTCCTCCGAGCTGAACGCGCCCTCGCCCTCGCCCGCCGGATCAAGCCCCGCCCATTTCAGGAACAGGTTGGCCGTGCCGTTGAGCGTCCAGATGAACGGAAACAACGCGTAGTAGAAAACGATGAGCGGCGCCGCCGTGAACAACGACACGGCCTTCGGGCGCTGGATGGCGAAGGACTTCGGCGCGAGTTCGCCAAAGATGATGTGGAGAAAAGTGATGACCGCGAACGCCGCGGCGAAGGACACCGACGAGACCGTGGTCGGGTCGCTCACGCCCAGCTTCTCCAAAACCGGGGCCAGCCGGTGCGCGATGAACGGCTCGCCGACCCAACCGAGACCTAGGCTGGCCAGCGTGATGCCGAGCTGCGTCGCCGAGAGCGCCGCGTCGAGTTTGTTGGTCGCCGCCAGCGCGAACTTCACCCGCCAGCCGCCCGTTTTGACCATGGGCTGAAGCTGGCTGGCGCGTACTTTCACCAGCGCAAACTCCGCCGCCACGAAAAACCCGTTGGCCGCCACCAAGGCGACGACGATGAAGATTTCCAGCGCGATGCCAAAAAATGCGTGCATGAATTGGCCCGTATTGTCGGCGAAAGCACCGTCCCGTCCAGTGCCAACATGCAAACGCCACTCCGGCACCGAGAATGCGCCGCTCTGAGCCCGGCCGGAACTTTCGCTTGGCGGCGCGCCCCCTCCCGTCCCAACATGCGCGCTTCATGTCCACTCCCCCGCGTCGTCCCGTCGTCCACGGTCTGCGCGGCTGGCGCCGTCTCGCGCTCCAGCCGCTGGGCCTGCTCATGCGGCTGTGGGGACGCTCGCTGCACTTCGAGGTCTCGCCGGAAGCCGTCCGCGCGCTGAGCAAGATTGACGAACCCGTCGCCTTCACCCTCTGGCACAACCGGCTTTTCATCACCGCGGAGATTTTTCGCCGCTACCGTCAGGGCCGGCCGGTGTATGCGTTGATCAGCCCGAGCAAGGACGGCGCCTGGCTGGAGGCGTTCTTCTCGCTGATTGGCATTCGCGCCGTGCGCGGATCCAGCCACAAGCTAGGACGCGAGGCCGTGACCGCGCTGGTCGAAGTGTTGAAGGCCGGCAATGACATCGGCATCACGCCCGACGGCCCGCGGGGACCGATCTACGAGTTCAAGGCCGGCGGATTGATCGTCGCCCGCCGCGCCCACGCCCCGCTGCTGCTGGTGGGCTGCGCCTACGAGGCATCGTGGCAATTGCCCAGTTGGGACCGCTTTCACGTGCCGCGGCCGTTTTCACGCGTGCGAGTCTATTGCACGGAAGTGCCGGCGGCCGCGCTGGGCGACCGGGAGTCGAGCGCGGCCGCCTTGCAGACGCTCCTCGTCGCAATGAGCCCCGACCCGGCCGGGGCTCCCGTGATCCTTTAGAAGGACGGAGTGAGCGACACCTTGGCGCCGGACGGAGCCACGTAGTCCTCGCCGGCCGACCAGGTCAGATCATTGATCAAGAACTTGTAGGTGACCGGCTTGCCGGTGCCCGGCAGCGCGATGCGCCATTCGGAATCACCCAGGCAGTCGAGCGCCACGCCGGAATCCCAGCTCAGCCCCGGGCCGTCGCCGCGCAGGTAGAGGGTGTTGCCGAAGCCGACGTCGACCGTCGCCGTGATCACGGTGGGAGCGAGCTTGGCGGACGACGCCTTCACGGCGGGAGCGGCGGCGCGCTTGGTCGGAGCAGCCGCGGTCTTTTTCACGATCTTGACGGGCGCCTTTTTGGCGGGAGCTGCGGTTTTGGCGGTCTTGACGGTGGATTTTTTCATGACGTTTTTTTTCGTGCTCAAAATGCGATTGATTTCCGGAGGCGGACTTTCCTTCCGCCACTTAAATGCTTCAATAGCAAATTAAGGACCAATCCCCGAGGCTGCGCGAATTTACCTGATCGTCGAATAGCCGCCGGACATGGAAATGAAAATTGGTGTTTACTCACACCCTCGGCGTCACCAATAACGTCCCCTCCCTGCATGGGGCAGTAGCTCAGTTGATAGAGCGCTTCGTTCGCAATGAAGAGGTCGTGGGTTTGATTCCCATCTGCTCCACCATTTTCGGTTTAGCACGCACCGCGTGCTAGACACCGCTGAAATCTGGAATTTTCACTCGTAAAACCAATGAAAATTCCGGAACGAAAACTTAACACTGGTTCGTTTTAGCCTTCCCTGAATGTGTGGAAACGCACACATGATTCGTTTATCCCGTCTTCTGCTAAACGTAAACGCAGCATTCGTTTAACGCTCCCGATTCACCTTTATGCCAAGCTCGAAAAAAGTGACGAACGGAGATAAGTGCCAAAAGCGAAACTTCAAACTTCCTTCGCCATCCGTTAAACAACCACTGGCCCCTCAAGTTAGACCAGGTCTAGAACTGCCCTACGACCTCCGGGATTGGAACCTTCTTGGCGATCAATGGTTCGAGTCGAATGTCATCGATTACATCGCGTATTTGCCAGACCGCGGAGAAGAATTCGCCCCCTACCCAGCGTTTACGGAAGGTGCAGTCCGTGTAGTTGAATTAAAACTACAAAAGAGTATTACGACTCCGTTCATACTCCGGGAAGTTCACAGCGAGGATTCTCGTAAATTGAACATGCCTGAAGTAAATGCATCTAATGAACGGGAACCCGATTGAGCACGGTGAGCCGCGTTGCCCCCGCGTTTTCCCTAGCATTGCGGGCCTATCGTGAAGCACAGATCAAAGATAATACTTCCTTATGCGATGGATTGATCGCGTGGCTTGGAGGCCAGCCAAATATCGCGGCCGAAATCAAACGAGCGGCGAGTCTTAAGGGAGATGTCGATCACTTCGCTTCCCTGGGTTTCATTCAAGGACTCCTCACCGTCTTGCGAGACTCCGGCCGCCCTGGACTGGTATTGGTCCTCGATGAAGTGGAGACGCTCCAGCGAGTCCGTAGCGACGTCCGAGAAAAAGCGCTCAACGCTATTCGTCAGTTAGTCGATGAAGTGGACGCAGGCCGCTTCCCCGGGCTTTACCTCCTCATCACAGGCACGCCTGCATTTTTTGATGGCGCGCAGGGAATCCAACGACTGCCCCCATTGGCCCAGCGACTGCATGTTGATTTCTCGGTTGATGCACGCTTCGATAATCCTCGCGCACCACAACTCCGCCTCCGTGCATTCGATCAACTCCTGCTCCAAGAGATCGGACTGCGAGTCCGCTCAATTTACACTCAAGGCGCGTCCGCAGCCGACCGAATTGAAATACTCGCGAGCGACTCCGTGCTAACGCGTCTAGCTGAGAGCTTATGCGGTCAACTGGGCGGAAAGGTGGGTGTTGCCCCACGGCTCTATCTCAAGAAACTAGTCGCTGAGGTGCTGGACCGCATTGATCAGTTTCCCGATTTCGACCCAGCCCGAGATTACCAATTCACCCTGCAAAAACAGGAGATGACCGCGACTGAACGTGCGGCGGCAGGGTATTCGTCGGTGGATGACATCCCATTGGAGACGTGAGCCCGTTTGAACGACTGCACCCAATCGTTCAGCACCATGTGGTAAACACCCTTGGATGGCGCGAGCTGCGACCTCTTCATACTCGAAGGTGGTTTCGTGAAGCAGTGGGTCCTTGATCGTGAGTAATCGCCCGGCGTCGTCGTAACCGAAATCCGTCTTCTGGTTGCGCGGGTCCAAGGTGTAGTCGAGCCAGTCGCGTTCGTCGTAGAAGTGAGTGGTCGTCTCAGCGTTGGACGTGTCAAAGGCTCTGGTTTCAGTGAGCAGCTTGCCGGTGGCGCTGTAGGTGTAGCGGGTGACGTGGTTTTCGGCGTCGATCAGCTTTTCCAAGTTGGCGCTGTCGTCGTAGGTTCGCTCGGTCACGCGGTTGCCGGGCTGCGTGGTGAAGGTGGGTTGGCGGCGCTTGTTGTAGAGAAACGACGTGGTGTTGCCCCGCCGGTCGGTCGCCGACTCCAAATCCCCGCGCACGCTGTAAACGAAGCTCTCGGAAATGTTGTCGTGGTAGGTGATCGTCTGCGGCATCCCCCGTGTGTCGTAGTAAAACGTGGTGGTGCGGTTGCCGGTGCTGGAATCCTCACGTAAACTATCGCACCCGCATCAACCGCTGTCTTGATTTGGGACAACGGCGACTGTGAATCCGTCAGGACGCCATAATTGACGAGGGAAGGCGAAACGCTACTCCAGTTCGCAGAGTTGATTCGGTAGAGGGTGTCCCGGTTGGTGTCGGAACTGGTATTGGCAAGGTGAAGCATCTGGACGGTGGAAACCGCCTGATTCGCCTGCCCCCGGTGCTGTTCGATGATGCCGTTTTCAAAGGCGCTGGCAAAATAGCTGAGGGTCCGAATGTGGTTGGGGAAATTTACATTCAAACCATCCCGGGAGGGACCATTGAAGGCGATGAAAGGCATGTCGATGTAGAGACCGCCGGCTGCCTCCTGCGCCACGCGTCCAAATTTGTTAAGAGAGGTGTAGCAGGAGTCGTTGAGAGTGGCGGCGAGCGCGTCGAGTTTGCCCGTCTCATACTGCCAGTTGGCTCCGATGACGTTTAGATTTTCCGCTATTATTTGACGGCGTAGAGTCGCATCGAGAAGCGAGTAATCAGCGGAACGGCACTCGTCGCAAACGTTGGCGCTAGCAACGCGACGATCATCAATAACGGCCCCCACTGCATTGAACTGACTAGCGGCCCTTTCGCGGGGCTCATATTGGACGTCGCGTCTGCCTCGTCGACTGCGCTGACCCTATACGAGGACGCCGCTCCCTATTTGACTGCGGGCACTGAAGTGGCCGTGCGACCAAAGGCCACTCTGGAGAGTTTGTTCGGATCCGACGCCGAGAGCGGGCTTTCCGGGGGCACCAGCGCGGGCAGCTCCGACGAGGTCCTTCGATTTGACTCAGGCCCAGATGCGTTCTCCCGCTTTTATTTCAACACCACTGCGAACGGATGGCGTAAGCCATCCGATGCGATTCAAGACGAGGGACACGCCCCTTTCTATGCCGATGAGGGCCTGACCCTGCTGCGAAAGGCGACTCTGCCGCTGTCATTCTTTCTGATCGGGGATGTGCCGATAGACCCGGCTCTCCGTGCGGCTGCCGTTGACGGACCGGAGGTCGGCCCATCGCTTTCGACGAACTTCAAGTCGTGGCTGATCGCCAACAACATCCCCCTTTCCAGCGGGCTCGAAGGGAATCCCGAC